>JFJP01001747.1_pt1 | contig 56391 bp, 53 predicted proteins | sample 431651 | NCBI WGS metagenome assembly JFJP01 (sample SAMN02602958, study PRJNA72255) | Microbial mat metagenome, whole genome shotgun sequencing project. | biome: fresh water; feature: sink hole; material: water; isolation source: purple microbial (photo- and chemosynthetic) mats found in... | reverse complement strand
TTCTTCATCCTGGCCGGCAACATCATGAATTCCGGGGGCATCACCCGGCGCATTTTCGATTTTGCCAACAAGGTCGTCGGACATATTACCGGCGGGCTCGGTCACGCCAACATCCTGGCCAGCGTCATCTTCTCCGGCATGTCCGGCACCGCCATCGCGGACGCCGGCGGGCTCGGCGCCATCGAACTCAAAGCCATGAAGGACGCCGGTTACGACGAGGACTTCAGCCTTGCCATCACCGGCGCATCCTCGATCATCGGCCCGATCATCCCGCCCAGCGTTCCGGCCGTCGTCTTCGGCGTCATCGCCGGCGTATCGATCGGCAAACTCTTCGTTGCCGGGATCATCCCCGGCATCATCATGGCTTTCGCGATGGGGATCTTTGTCTATGTCGAAAGCAAGCGCAAGAACTACCCGAAGACGAAAAAAGCCACCTTCAGGGAACTCGTGTTCTCCGTTCAGGAATCCTTTTTTACGCTGATGACGCCGGTTGTCATCCTGGGCGGCATCATCGGCGGCGTCTTCACGCCCACCGAAGCGGCCATGATCGCTGTCATCTATTCGCTCGTTCTCAGCTTCGCCTACAAGGAAATCGGCATCAGGGATATTCCGCGCCTCCTGCTCGAAACGGTCAACAGCACCGTGAGCGTCATGCTCATCGTGTCCTGCGCCTCCCTGTTCGCCTGGATTCTCGCCAGTGCCCAGGTCCCTCAGGCTCTTGCGTCATTCTTTCTGGATACCTTGCCGAACAAGTACGTCGCGCTTCTCGTCATCAACATTCTGCTCTTCGTGGCAGGTACCTTCATGGAGACCATTTCGGCCATCACGATCCTGACGCCGGTGCTGATGCCGGTCGTCGTCAACTTCGGCATCGACCCGGTGCACTTCGGCATTGTCATGATCCTCAATCTCATGATCGGCCTGCTCACGCCGCCGGTCGGAATGGTCCTCTACGTGCTCGCCGGTGTCTCCAAGGTGCCCTTCGAACGGATCGCCAGGGTTGTCACGCCGTACATCGTCGTGCTCTCCATCGTTCTCCTCATTATCACCTACGTGCCGGATCTCGTGCTGTTCCTGCCCAACCTGCTTTTCAATTAATAGGAGTCTGCCGATCATGGAGAAAAGATTCGCCGGAAAAGGCGCCATCGTGACCGGCGGCGGTTCGGGCATCGGCAAGGCGGTCGCGCTGCGCCTGGCCCGCGAAGGCGCGTCCGTTCTGGTGGCCGATATACAGGACGACAAGGCTAGTGAAACGGCGGACGAAATACGGAAAGCGGGCGGAAAGGCAGAATCGATCAAGGTCGATCTGGCGGACGTTTCCCAGATCGAGGCGATGACGGCGTCCGCGGTAAAGTTGTGGGGGCGGCTTGATATTCAGGTGAATTCGGACTACGACCGCGTGGTCGACGTCAATATGAAGGGCACGGCCTTCTGCCTGCAGAAAACCTGCGCGCAGATGTTGGCCCAGATTCCGGCGGAGAAGCGCGATCTCGAGGTCGCCGATCGCTGCAACGGGAAGATCGTCAATCTCTCGTCCATCTCCGGGCGTCACGGCCGGGCGTACCAGTTGCAGTACGCCGCCTCGAAGGCGGCCATCATCAGCCTGACCCAGTCGGCCGCGCTCGCCTTCGCACGCTACGGCATCAACGTGAACGCCATCTGTCCCAGCGTCGTCAAGACGCCGATGTGGGCTCAGAATATCGCCGACAAGGCGAAATCGTTCGGCGTCGACGCGGCAAAGGAATCCACCGAATTCATCGCGCGGATACCCATGAAGAGAGCGGGAACGGAAGAGGAGATGGCGGCGGCCATCTGCTTCCTGTGTTCGTCAGACGCCGATTACATCACCGGACAGACGCTCAACGTCGACGGTGGCATCGAGATGAACTAAAGAAAAGAACGCCTCGAAGCAAGCTGACAGGGCTATAGGGAAAGCCGTTTGAAAATGATTTCCGGAACATGCCGGATGATCAGCATGATCAGGCGCCAGAAACCCGGCAGATAAACCTCGTCCCGCCCTTTATCAACCGCCTGTACGATGCCGCTGGCGATGTCTTCCGGTTTGGCCCACAGCAGGCCCTTGGGGAAAGCGGTCGTCATCGGCGTATCGACAAAACCCGGCTTGATGGTCAGCACCTGTATCCCCTGTTTCGCCAGACGGTTGCGCAAACCCTGCAAAAAAAGGCTGACCATGCCCTTGGCCGCGCCATAGACGTAATTGCTCTGCCGGCCGCGATCGCCGGCGACTGAGCTGATCACGGCCAGGCTGCCCCTGCCCTGTTTTTCGAATCGTTCGCCGAGCCGGGTGGCCAACGCGATCACCGACAAGCCGTTGTTGTCGATTTCCTTGAGGGTCAATTCGACCGAGGCCTCGCAGGCTTTCTGATCCGGCAGCGAGCCATGGGCAATGAGTGCGACATCCAGCCCGCCGAGAGCGCGTTCGGCCGCTTCGAGCATGGTCGCATGGGCATGGGTGTCGCAGGCATCCATCGTGTGGCAGGCGACCGACGCTGCGCCGCGTACGCGCAGGTCGGCGGCAATGGCTTCGAGCCGATCCGCCTTGCGCCCGACCAGGAACAGCGCATCGCCGCGAATTGCCCAGAGCCGCGCCGTCGCTTCCGCGATGGCTGACGTGGCGCCGATAATCAATATTTTCTGCATGGACTTCTCCGAACTAACGGATTGTAAAAATCAACCGCAAAGGCGCAAAGTGGCAAAGTTAACGCAAAGGATAGCCCCCGATTTTCTTTGCGCATCTTGCTATTCTTCTCTGCGTCTTTGCGGTAGGTGTTTGGCTCCTGATTAACTACCAACAGCTACGGCAATACCCGACGCGCAAAATCGGACGAGAACTTCGCATCGATGAACGGCAGAAATTCGTCGAGGTGCGGGTAGGCACGCCGGAAAAACTCGCCGCTCATGCGCGCATCCTTGGCCGCGTAGAGCCGTCCGCCGGCGACACTGACAATGGCATCGAGACGATCGAACAGGGCCAGCGTCGCTGCGCCCCGGTTCGGAAAATCAAGCGCCAGGGTCACGCCCGGCATCGGGAAGGACAGCAGGCCGGGGCTGGACAAGTCGCCGAAGGTTTTGAGCACGGCGAGGAAGGAGCCCTGGCCGCTGGCCGCAATGCTGCGCAGGATGTCGTCCAGAGCCGCCCGCGCCGCCATCGGCAGGACAAACTGGTACTGGTAGAAGCCTTGCCGGCCGTAAAGCCTGTTCCAGTGCAGCAGACCGTCGAGCGGATAGAAATACGGCGCGTAAGGCATCACCGTCTGCGCCGGCAGAGGGCGATGGTAGTAAGCCTGGTTGAAGGCGCGCAGCGTCAGGCCGTTAACCAGCGAGAGCGGCGGTGTCAGGGGGAAGCTCAACGGCCTTTTCGCGGCCATGACCAGGCCACGGCCTTGCGCATGATCTCCGGCCATGAAGATGCCGCGCGGCGTATCGGCCAGACAATCGATCCAAGCCACCGTGTATTCGTGCCTGGCCTCGGCCTCGGCATTGAGTGCGAAGAACTCGTCCAGTCCGCAAAAGCGGGTGTTTTCGACGGCGATGCCGACGCCGGGAATGCGCTTCAAGGCCAGCTCAACCCAGGTGATCAGGCCGGTCAGACCCAATCCGCCGATCGTTGCCGCGAACCAGTCGGCATGTTCATGCGGCGAACAGATGCGGCGCGATCCGTCGGAACGCAGCAACTCGAAGCGCCGCACATGGCATCCGAAAGTTCCCGCACGGTGATGGTTCTTGCTATGCACGTCGTTGGCGATGGCACCGCCCACGGTCACGAAGCGGGTTCCCGGCGTCACCGGCAGGAACCAGCCACGCGGCACGAAAACATCGAGTATTTCGGAAAGCAGCACACCGGCTTCGCAGGTCAGCACACCATTGGCCTCGTCGAAGGCAATGAAACGATCCATGCCGCGCGTATGCAGCAGCGTCGCGCCGCTGTTCAGGCCGACATCGCCGTAGCTGCGCCCGTTGCCGTAGGCGAGCATGGTCCCGGCTATGCCCGGCAATGAAGCCGCGCGGTCATTCCACCAGCGTTCCTCGGCGGCAGGCCTGGCCGGCAACTGTCCCCATGAGCGCAGCGTCATGTCAGCGCTGCCTCGCCAGGAAAACGGCACCGAGCCCGACGGCAAACCACAGCGTCGCCAAGCGGCAGATTAGCGTTGCCGTTACGGCGGCGGCTTCGGGGAAACCGTGCCAGGCCAGCAGACCGATCATCACCGCTTCGCTGCTGCCCAGACCACCGGGCAGAAAGGAAAGGCCGCCGACCAGCATGGCAAAGGCGTAGATGAATATCGCCGTCGTCAGCGGCAACGGATGCCCGAGTGCGGCGAGCAGCCACCAGAAACCGAAGCCCTCGGCAAACCAGGCGATAACGCCAAGCGCCAGTCCCATAGCCATCGCCGGCAGAGAAAAGCAGCGACGAAAATGCAGGACGATCTCGCACAGCCTGACCAGAAACCTGGCCCACTTCTGCGGTCTGGCCAGCGCCCAGCGGTCGATGCCTGCAATCATCGCGGTCCACTGCACCAGCAACAAGGCAGCCGCGACGGCGGCCAATGCCAGCCCGACCACCGGCCGTGCCGGCGCGTAGGCCCACAAGCCAAAGGCGGCAAGGACAAGGATGGCCAGTAGGTCGCTGGCCCGTTCGGCAAAAAAGGCGGCCAGGCTGGCCGCTGCCGGAACGTCATGCGGCTTGAGCAGCACCGAACGCAGCATCTCGCCGAGTTTGCCGGGGCTGGTGGTCAGCGCAAAGCCGGAAAAATAGACAGCGAGATTGATGCGCCAGGCTACCGGCGCATCGAGCAAATCCAGGTAACGCGTCCAGCGCAGGAAGCGCAGCAGGTAATTACTCAACGAGAGCGCCAGCAAGCCGATCAGAACCGTAGGGCCAACCTGCACGACAGCGGCCACCACGTCGCGCCAGCCTGCCCACAGCGAAAGGCCAAGATAGCCAAGCGCTGCCAGCATAACACTCCACAGCACGGCGCGTAGCGGTAGATTCGGAGGCATATTATTGAACCTCTTTCAACACAGAGCACACGGAGACACGGAGTGCACGGAGAAAAGCATTATTCCAACATCGGTATTGATCTCTCTGTGTTCTCCGTGTCTCTGTGCTCTCCGTGTCGAAAGTGCTTTGAATATTCTCAAGCGATCACCCCGCCGCCCAGGCATACCCGACTTTCATAAATCACCACCGACTGCCCCGGCGTGACCGCCCACTGCGGCTCGGCAAAATTGACACGGCAGCCTGCGGCGTCGAAGGCTTCGATCTCGCACGCGGCATCGGCCTGCCGGTAGCGGGTCTTGGCGGCATAGACCCAGTGCCGGTGAGGCCTCTCGCCGGAGATCCATGACAACTGGCCGGCCTCCAGACTATCAGTGAGCAGCGCTGGGTGGGCATGCCCCTGCACTACGTAGAGCACGTTGCCGGCCATATCCTTGCGCGCCACAAACCAGGCTTCGTGTTCGCCATCGCGGGCGTATTGCTTCGTTCCGCCGACATGCAGGCCCTTGCGCTGGCCGATGGTGTGGTAGGTCAGCCCATCGTGCTCGCCGACAACGCAATTGTCGTCGAGACAGCGAATCTCGCCTTTCTTCGGCGGCAGGTAGCGCATCAGGAATTCCTTGAACGGCCGCTCGCCGATGAAGCAGATGCCGGTCGAATCCTTCTTTACCGCCACGTGCAGCCCTGCTGCTTCGGCCATCCTGCGCACATCGCGCTTGTAGAAAGCGGCCAGCGGAAAGAGGGTCCGGGAAAGCTGCTGCTGGCTCAGCCGATGCAGGAAATAACTCTGATCCTTGGTCCCGTCCTCGGCCTTCAGCAACTGGAAGCGGCCGTCGAATTCGCGCACCCCGGCATAATGGCCGGTGGCGATTTTATCCGCACCCATCTGCAGCGCATGATCGAGGAAGGCACGAAACTTGATCTCGGAGTTGCACAACACGTCGGGATTCGGCGTGCGGCCGGCCTGGTATTCCTCGAGGAAGATCGAGAACACGCGCTCCCGGTATTCCCTGGCAAAGTTCACGTCGATGCCGATCCGGTCGGCAACGCTCATGACGTCGATCAGGTCCTGACGCGACGAACAATACTCGTCATTGTCGTCGTCCTCCCAGTTCTTCATGAACAGGCCGACCACGTTCCAGCCCTGCTCCTTCAGCAGCAGCGCCGCCACGGACGAATCAACGCCGCCAGACAAACCGACGATCACCGTTTTCTTATTGCTCCGCATCGGGTCCTTCCCAGTCCAGCCAGTGATCCAGCAGCATCACCACGGCCGGCTTGCCGTTATCATTAAACCAGCTATCCACTGCATAGCGAACGCGCGAGAACGGATGTTCATCCTGATAAGGCACATGCGGCGCTTCTTCGATCACCGCCGTCCAGTGGTCAAAAATCAGAAAGCGAGTTCTCATCGCCGGATCCAGTACCCGGTGCCAGTGCAACCACCCGCGTCGCGCCAACATTTTCAGCAACAGCGTTGTCGTCGTGGAATGGTCGATGCAGTCCATCTTCCCATTCACCCCATCGTCGGCGTAGTTGCCGCCCTTGTCCGCCGAAATCGGCGACTGTTCTCCCGCCCAGCCCAGCAGGCGGCCAATCGCCAGCGCGATCAGCGCGCGCTCCTGCGCAGCGTTCACCGCATCGTCAAGCAGATCCCGCACTTCATGCAGTTGGCGCTTGCTGAAAGAGACCGTCGCTGTGCTGTAACAAGCGTAGTTGTAGCACACGGAGATGCGTTCCACGGCCCCTGCCGACAGCGCAAACAGCAGCAGGATGCACGCCAGCCACTTCATCAGTAATGCGTAATCAGTTCAAGCGGATAATGTTTCCCGGCCTGCCAGTCCTCGATGCAGCGAAGAATCAGCGGACTGCGGTGGCGGGTTTCCAGCGCGCGGATTTCGTCCGGGGTGAGCCAGTGTGCCGCAATGATGCCATGATCCAGCTTGCGCCCAGGGTCATGGCCGGTGATCTCGCCGGCAAAGGCAAAGCGCAGGTAGGTCACGTCCCTGGCTTCATTGCGCCAGTTGTAGATGCCGATCAGATACTTCGGGGCAAAGGTATAGCCGGTCTCTTCCAGCGCTTCGCGGATCACCGCAGCGGTCAGTGCCTCGCGGCACTCAAGATGGCCGGCCGGCTGATTGAAACGGACTCCGTCGTCGGTTTCTTCCTCGACGAGCAGAAATTTTCCGTCGCGCTCAAGTACGGCGGCGACGGTGACATTGGGTTTCCAGATCATTGTGGACTTCTGAATAGAGCAAGACGCCTATTTTACCGCCATCCAGAGAGCAAAATCGGCTAGAATTTCTCTTTTAAAACGGCGACAAACGGAGAGAAAACCATGTCTATGGCGGATCGCGACGGATTCATCTGGCACGACGGCAAACTGGTGCCGTGGCGCGAGGCAACGACCCACGTACTGACTCATACCCTGCATTACGGCATGGGCGTTTTCGAGGGCATCCGCGCCTACAAGGCCGAAAAGGGCACTGCCATTTTCCGTCTCGAAGAGCACACCGACCGCCTGTTCAACTCGGCGCACATCTTCCAGATGAAGATACCCTACGACAAGGCCACGCTGATCGCCGCGCAAAAGGACGTCGTGCGCGCCAACAAGCTCGAGTCCTGCTACGTCCGCCCGATCGTCTTCTATGGTTCGGAAGCGATGGGTATCGCCGCCAGCACTCTGTCCGTCCATGTTGCTATCGCCGCCTGGCCCTGGGGCGCCTACCTCGGCGCCGAGGGCATGGAAAAGGGCATCCGCATCAAGACCTCGTCGTTCACGCGGCATCACGTCAACATTAACATGTGCCGCTCCAAGTCAGTAGGCACTTACACCAACTCCATCCTGGCGCACCAGGAAGTCGCCAACGATGGTTACGACGAAGCCCTGCTGCTCGACGTTGACGGCTACGTTGCCGAAGGCGCCGGCGAGAATATTTTCATTGTCAAGGGCGGCAAGCTGTATACCCCGGATCTCACCTCCTGCCTTGAAGGCATCACCCGCGCTTCAACACTGGCGCTGGCCGGCGAACTCGGCATCCCGGTGATCGAAAAGCGCATCACGCGAGACGAAGTGTATTGTGCCGACGAAGCTTTTTTCACTGGCACGGCGGCTGAAATCACCCCGATCCGCGAACTCGACAACCGTCAGATCGGTGCCGGCCAGCGTGGCCCGATCACGACCCGGCTGCAGAGCTTGTTCTTCGACTGCGTGAATGGCCGGGTGCCAGAGCACGAGGACTGGCTCAGCTACGTCTGAAAGCGGATCGCAAAGCGCAACTATCCACTTCTACCTCTCATTGACCTCCACGCCCACCGGGAAAGCATCATGGCCGACAAACTCACCATCGAAATAACGGCTGATGACCTGCCGCTGCACTGCCCACCGCCCGCCGCGCCACTGTGGTGCCAGCATCCGCGTGTCTTTCTTGACGTTCTGCATAGCGGCGAGGCCGTATGCCCCTACTGCAGTACGCGCTACGTCTTCAAGGGAAAAGTGTCCGGGGGTCATCACTGAGCCTGGGCCATCGCCAAAGCCGGATGCCCCTCTGCGTGCTGTACCGCGCCGGAGGTTCAGGGGAGTTCCCAGCGCCTTTGAGCACCACATCATGAAAGCCCTGATCATCGCCCCGGCCTGGATTGGCGATACCGTCATGGCCCAGGTGCTGTTCAGGCGGTTGTACGAACACACTCCGGGCCTGCAACTCGATGTGCTGGCGCCATCCTGGGTGGCGCCGGTGCTGCAGCGCATGCCGGAAATCGGGGAGGTCATCAATACCCCCTTCGCGCACGGCGAACTCTCGCTCACCGCACGTTACCATCTGGCTCGCCAGATAGCGCACAAGGGCTACCAGCGTGCCTACGTCCTGCCGAATTCGCTCAAGTCGGCGCTCATCCCCTTTCTCGCCGGCATCCCCGAACGCATCGGCTTCACCGGCGAGCACCGCTACGGCCTGATCAACACCCGCCACACCCTCGACGGGAACGCCTTGCCGCAGATGGCCGAACGTTTCGCCCAACTGGCCGAAGCGCCCGGCGCGCCCCTGCCCAGACCGCTGCACAATCCACGCCTGGCTTCAAGTCCAGAACAGCAGACAGCAACACTCGCAGCGCTCGGTATGATGCGCACAGAGAAAATCGCGGCATTCTGCCCCGGCGCCGAATACGGCCCGGCCAAGCGCTGGCCGGCGCGCCATTTCGCCACCCTGGCCGACGAACTGGCCGGGCGGGGTTACGCCGTCTGGCTGCTCGGTTCGCCGAAAGACAAGGGGGTTGGCGACGACATCATCCGCCTGGCATCCGTCGCAAAGCCCATCAACCTTTGCGGCAGCACCTCGCTGACGCAGGCCATTGACCTCATCGCGGCATCGTGCTTTGTCGTCTGCAACGACTCCGGCCTGATGCACGTCACCGCCGCGCTCGACCGGCCACTGATTGCCGTTTATGGATCATCATCGCCCGGTTTTACGCCGCCGCTTTCCGCGCACGCCCGGATCATCAGCCTCAAGCTCGCGTGCAGTCCATGCTTCAGGCGTGAATGCCCGCTCGGCCACCTGGACTGCCTGAATAAGCTTGACGCACAGCGCGTGCTTGACGCCTGTCTGGTTGCAGAACTGAGGAGTGCTTGTTCATGAGTGTCATCTTCACTTCAGCCGAAGATGCCGAAGACGCTTTCTATGAGGCCATCGGCCGTGGCGATCTCGACGCGCTGATGGGTGTCTGGGCCGATGACGAGGAAATCGTCTGTATCCACCCGACCGGCCAACGTCTGGTCGGGCACGTGGCGATACGCGATAGCTGGCGCATCATTTTCGCCAACAATCCCCGCCTGACGGTGCATGTTAAGTACAGCGTGCGCTGGAAAGGCGTACTGCTTGACGTCCATAGCGTGATTGAAACGCTCTATCTTGGCGACGAACAGACGCCGCACGGGCCGATGCTGTCCACCAACGTCTTTCAGCGCGGCGCCAGTGGCTGGCGACTGCTCGCGCACCACACTTCGGCCGCCGCCGATGCCGTAGAAGCGGGCGGAGAAGCACACTGCAGTTCACTGCGGACACTGCATTGATCGCTTACCACGCACCGAAATGGCTCCCCGGCGGCCACGCCCAGACGATCTATCCGCTGCTCATCAAGCCCGAGTCACACCCCTACCGGCGCGAACGCTGGGAAACACCGGATCAGGATTTCATCGACCTCGACTGGAATGAAGCCGCCGGTAGCGTGCTGAACAATACCCGTACACCACTCGTCGTCCTTTTCCACGGCCTCGAAGGCAGTTCGAACAGCCATTACGCACTGGCACTGATGCACGCCGTGACAGCCATCGGCTGGGGCGGCGTGGTCGTCCATTTCCGCGGTTGTTCCGGCGATGCCAACCGGCTGCCACGTGCCTACCACTCAGGCGACAGTGAAGAAATCGACTGGGTACTGCACCGGCTGAAACAGCATCACCCTGAACGACCCCTTTTCGCCGCCGGTGTCTCATTGGGTGGAAACGCCTTGCTCAAGTGGCTGGGTGAACGTGAATCTTCCGCTGCACTCTGCCTCTGCGCGGCGGCGGCGATCAGCGCACCACTTGACCTGACGGCCTGCGGACACAATCTTGGGCGTGGTTTCAACCGTGTCTATACCCGGCACTTTCTGCAAACGCTCAAGCCAACGGCAGCCGCCAAGCTCAAGCGCTTCCCCGGCCTGTTTGACGAACGCCGCATGCGCGAAGCCGTTACCGTTTATGAATTCGACGATGTGGTGACCGGCCCGCTGCATGGTTTTGCCGGAGCAGACGACTACTGGCGCCGTGCTTCAAGCAAGCCCTGGCTGCCCGCCATCCGCCTGCCGACGCTGGTGCTCAACGCGCAGAATGACCCCTTCCTGCCGGCGGACGCGTTACCGGGAACCGATCAGGTCTCTTCCAGTGTGACGCTCGATTTTCCGCGCGACGGCGGTCACGCCGGCTTTGTTTCCGGCAGCCTGCCCGGACGTCTCGACTGGCTGCCGCAGCGACTGCTGCATTTCTTCCGGCACGGTCATTGAAGACAGGCCGGATTCAAGTCCGGCCAGTCAGCGTTCCTCGATCACCCGATCATCCTAAAAAACTCAGTTGCACAGCTTAAAACCCGCTCATGGTTCGATGCCCCGCAGGCAAGGGGCCTTAGAGGGTTCATCATCTTTCAACTGCGGTTTTTAGGTAAAATCAATAACCTGGCCCCCCCGCCTTCGCGGGAGTGACGAAACTGGTTATTCCCAGCCAGGCTTCGCCGGATTACTGGCCTGCTTCGTTCCAAATTGCATGGGGCCGCAGGGGCCCGAACCGAGGCCTTTGCCCCCGCCATTGCTGGATCCTCCTCATCCGTAGCGCGCTGGCTCACGCCAGAAACTGACCGCAGATCAGGCAATTCAGGATTCTCCATGCCTGATGCTTAAGCCTTCTCCCTTGGGTAATGCTAAGATTTGTGTGTGACGATGATGCCACGCCCGAACGCATAGAGGATCACCATGTCCGATACCGATCAGCGGGAAGTCTTTCTTGGCCGCCAGCCCATTCTTGACCGTAGCCAGCAATTGTTCGCCTATGAATTGCTCTTTCGCAGCAGCAGGGCAGAACAAGGGAATTTCGCCAGCTTTCTCGATGGCAATCAGGCAACCGCTACAGTCATCATCAATGCCTTCACCGAGTTTTCGATGGCTGATGCGCTCGGTCCTTATCGAGGCTTCGTCAAAGTTGACCATGGACTCCTGTTCAGCGACCTGATCAATGCTCTCCCGCACCGTTCCGTAGTGCTGGAGATTCTCGAATCCGTAACTCCGACCGCTGAAATGCTGGCGCGCTGCGAGCAATTGTGCAGCCAAGGTTTTGTTCTGGCCATCAGGCAACGGTCAGAATCAACGGCCCCATCCCGTCCACTGCTCAATCTCGCCGAGTTCATCAAGATTGATATCAGCCGTGTCGATCCTGCTCATCTGAAACAACGGATCAGCGATCTCAAACGGCTGGGCAAAACGGTCATCGCCGAAAAGCTGGAAAGCTTCGCGCAGATGCAACTTTGTCACCAGATCGGCTGCGATCTGTTCCAGGGCTACTACTTTGCTCGCCCCACGGTTATTCATGGCAAACACCTGCATTCCTCGGAGCTTGCGCTGCTGCGTCTGATCGGACTGCTCGGTCAGGATGCCAACAGCGCCGAGATTGAAAACATCTTCAAGCAGGATCCCGTATTGACGGTCAATTTGCTGCGTCTGACCAACTCGGCGGGTAGCGGGATGGCGACAAAAATCAGCTCGCTGGGCCATGCCATTACCCTGCTCGGGGGGCAGCAACTGCTGCGTTGGCTGCAACTGCTGCTCTACAGTGGCGCATCGGGCGCAACACAGACGGTCAACCCGCTACTGCAACTGGCCGCCACACGCGGGCGTCTGATGGAACTGCTGGTTGATCGAACCCCTGAGGCCGGACACGTCGGCCGTAATCTCATTGATCAGGCGTACATGGTCGGCATCCTGTCGCTGCTGCCCACCATGATGGGCAGCAGCATGCCTGATATCCTCGCTCAGTTGCCACTGGCAAGCCCGGTTCACGGAGCCCTGACCAATCGCAGTGGTATCCTGGGCGATCTACTGAGCCTGGTCGAGTTACTGGAGGATCCCCTTGAACAAGACGGTGCGAAGGCCGACAGCATCCTGCGCCGCCTGCCCGGAATCGATGCCCGCTATGCCAATGGCTGCCTGACCCGGGCGCTGGCCTGGGCCAACAATCTCGCACGCGGAGCCTGCTGAACCACGATTCAAGGAAGCCCGTTTAACGGCTCGCCACCAATCATTCATGCCAATCCTGAAGACCGATGCCTGATACCCGAAACACGAAGATTTTCCTTGGCCGCCAGCCGATACTCGGACGCGAGCAGCAACTGATTGCCTACGAACTGCTTTTCCGCGACGGCATCATGGCCTCGGGAAACCGTGCCGACATTCTTGATCCGACGCACGCCACGGCAACGGTCATCGCCAACGCCTTTACCGAGCTGTCGATCAGCGACTCGCTTGGTCCCTATCGCGGATTCATCAACGTCGATCACGATTTTCTGTTCAGTGATCTGATCGAAGCGCTGCCGGCGGAACGCGTGGTTCTCAAGATTCTCGAAAGCGTCATTCCAAAGATGGAAACCGTCGCGCGTTGCCGGCAACTTCATGACATGGGGTTTACACTGGCGATCGATGACATTGTCGAGATCAGTGATGCCAATCGGCCCCTGCTTGTCCTAACCGATATCATCAAGGTCGACATCATGGGCATGGATGCCGGACGTTTGCCCGCTCTCGTCGCCGAGCTCAAGCCTTTTGGCAAGAAACTGCTCGCAGTAAAGGTGGAATCCGCCGAGCAGTTGGATTTGTGCCAGAGCCTGGGTTTCGACCTGTTTCAGGGCTACTACTTCGCCAGACCGACGATCATCATCGGCAAGAAACTCAATCCTGCACAACTGTCGCTCGTTCGTCTGCTAGGCCTGGTCATGGAAGACGCCGAGACCACAGCGATCGAAAGCGCCTTCAAACTTGAACCGGGACTGACCGTCAACATGCTGCGCCTGACCAATTCAGTCAGCAGCGGCCTGAGGACGAAAATCACTTCACTGCGTCACGCCATAACGATTCTCGGTCGTCGGCAGTTACAGCGCTGGCTGCAACTGCTGGTTTACACTAATCCCCAGGGCAGTACGCAGGACATTGATCCCCTGCTGCAACTGGCGGCAACCCGGGGACGACTGATGGAACTGCTGGCCGACCGCCTGCAGTCGAGAAACCGCGAGTTTTCGGATCAGGCCTTCATGGTCGGCATCATGTCGCTGATGCCAGCCCTGCTGGGGATGGCAATGCAGGACATCCTCGCCCAGTTGCCCGTCGCCCAACGCGTCAAGCAGGCGCTGAGTGCCTATGGCGGCCAGCACGGTCAACTGCTGCAACTCGTCGAGTTAACCGAACGGACTGATTTGCCCGCGCTTGAAGAAGTGCTCGGCAAACTGTCTGGAATCAATGCCGACTTCCTCGGCAATTGTCTTGCTCAGGCCCTGTCCTGGGCAAACAATCTCGGCCATGAACAGGCCACGACAACTATCGTGCAATAAGCGCTCCGGCTTTCTTTCCTCCTTATGACTGAATCATCCATCAACGAAGCATTTCTCAGCCGCCAGCCGATTCTCGACACGTTGCAGGAACTCATCGGTTACGAGCTGACTCTCCAGCCGGCAGCAGACGCCAGTGACCCGTCCGCTCACGTCCGCTCCCGCGCGGCCATGCTGGTGTGCGCGGCCTACGCCGAACTCGGCTTGCGCAGCGCGCTTGGAAGAAGCATGGCGTTCCTGCAAGTCGATCCGGTTTTTCTTCACGACGATGCGATCGAGGCCTTGCCGTCCGACACGGTCGTTCTTGAACTCCATATCGACGCCGCGCCAGACGAGCTCACCCTGGAACGCTGCCGGGCCCTGCGCGACCGGCGCTATTCACTGGCCCTGGCCAACTACACGGGCCTTGATGAGCGAAGCCGGCCACTGCTGACCATGCTCGATGTGGTAAAAATCGATATCCGGCAACACGACGAGGCGCTGCTTGGCGAACTCGCCGGACCGCTCGCCAGACTCCCGTTCAAGCTGCTGGCACAAGGGGTGGAAACGCGAGAAGAAATGTTGCGTTGCCGGAAGATCGGCTTCCAGCTTTTTCAGGGGCACTATTTTGCCCGTCCTGAAATCGTCAGCGGACGCCGCCTCTCCGCTTCCCAGACCAGCCTGATTCACCTGATCAACCTGGCCGGTCGCGATGCCGATACCGACAAGATCGAAGATGAAATCAAGCACGAGCCGGCACTCGCCGTAAATCTGCTGCGCATCGTCAATTCGGTCGGTTTTGGCCTGTCCAGGCGGATCGGCTCACTGCGTCACGCCATCACCGTACTCGGCAGACGTCAGCTTCAGCGCTGGCTCCAGTTGCTGCTCATGACCCCGTCCGGAGCGACAGCGGACACCCGCCGTTCGCCGCTGCTTCAGGTTGCCGCATTGCGTGGGCGGATGATGGAAATGCTGATCACATACGGTGGCCGGCACGACCGCAACATGGCGGACCAGGCTTTCATTACCGGAATCATGTCGATGATGCCGGCGGCTCTTGGTCTGCCAATGAAAGAGATATTCGAACAGATTGCACTTGAACCGGAAGTCATGCTGGCACTTTCATCGCATGCGGGCACCCTGGGTAAAATCCTGATGCTGCTCGAGTGCTTTGATGCCGACGATATCGAGGGCTGTGACCGCATGCTGCGCGAATTCCCCGAATCCGGTCTGGATCGGGGCAGGCTCAACACCTGCCTCGCAGAGTCACTGCGCTGGGTCAATGGAAGCGAGGATTAAGCTCCCATCGACGAGAGAAATGCATAAACCGGCTATAGCTTGAAGCCGGAAACCGAGCTCTTCAGTTCAGCGGCCAGACTGGACAACTGCCCCACCGCCGCCGCCGACAGTTTGGTTCCGCTGGTCGTTTGTTCGGTAATGCCGAGAATATCGTGCATCGAGGTATTTACCCGCGCCGCGAGCTTGGTTTGGCCTTCCGTTTCATGGGCAATCGACTCGATCAGACGGGCCAGTTCGCGCGATACCCGACCGATCTCGGAAAGTGCCATACCGGCCGCATCGGACAGCTTGGCCCCTTCAACCACCCCCTGGGTGGAAAGTTCCATCGCTGCCACGGCGTCATGGGTATCCGCCTGAATGGTCTTGACGATCGCACCGATCTGCTTGGTCGCTTCACCAGAGCGTTCGGCCAGTCGCTGCACCTCTTCCGCTACCACCGAGAATCCGCGACCGGCATCACCCGCCGCTGCCGCCTGGATGGCGGCGTTCAGCGCCAGCACGTTGGTTTGTTCGGTAATGTCCGAGATCAGTTCGACGATTTCGCCGATTTCCTGCGAGGATTCACCCAGACGCTTGATTCGTTTGGCCGTCTCCTGGATCTGCTCGCGAATTTCGTTCATCCCCTTGATCTGGTTATTCACCGCCTCGGCCCCCTGTTCGGCAGCAGACAGTGAAGCATGGGCCACCTTGGAGGATTCGGCTGCGGATCCCGATACACCCTGAATCGACTGCACGATCTGGCTGACGGCCTGGTTGGTGTCTACAATTTCATGCGACTGGTGTTCTGCCGCCGCCAGGAGTTCACTCGAAATCCGCTGCGCCTGTCCGGTTACACGGGTCACCTGCTCGGTGGCACGGTTGATTTCGGCAATCAGGGTACGCAACTCTTCAATCGTATAGTTGATGGAGTCGGCAATAGCACCGGTCAGATCTTCCGTCACCACAGCGTGTACGGTCAAATCGCCGTCAGCCAGGTCCGCCATGTCGTTCAGCAGGCGCAGAATGGCTTCCTGGTTGTTACGGTTTTCCTTCTCCGATTGCAGACGCCGACGCACAGCTTCCTGATTGAACACGCGTACCAGCAGATAGAGCGACCCCAGGGCCACGACGGCCAGGAGAAAATCTACCAGGGTCGAAATCTGGGTACTGGTACTGCTTTCATATTCTTCAGCCAACTGGGTCGTTTTATCGAGCAGGGTTTCGGAATCGCGCAGAATGGCCATACTGGCGATACGCGCATTGACCATGCCCAGGTTATTGCGCGTCACGATCTCGCGCAACTGGCTGTAGGCGGCGGCATTCTCGATGATACGACCCAGCACGCGCACCAGATCGAGATCATTGACCGGCGCAATGCCCTGGCTTGCATCACCTTGCCTGAACGCATTCGCCAATTGGGCAAAGCGGTCGATACTGGCAACCAGTTGCGGCACCCATTCCGGGTTGTATGACTCACCGGCCAGCAGACTGTTTGTATAGCGTGACATCTGCGCCGCATACAAGGGCAGCAGCGCCGCATTGGCCTGCTCCCGGGCAGACAGCTTGCTCGCTGCCATTTGGGCAAATTCACGCGTTTGCACGCTAACCAGGGCATCGCTCGAGTTAGCCTGGCTGACCCGATTGGCGAGGGACACCAGATTGCTTTTCTGGTCAATCAGCGATTGAATCGAGAGCTTGCCGGTCTCGGGGCGGAAGGTGTTGTCCCATATCTCACGAATCTCAATGAGTTCCTTGGCCTTGCCAATCAATACACCAGTATTTCCTTCCAGCGTCTGCAGGTTTGAACCGAAACGGTTATAGGCGTTTTCCATGACCTCAAAGCCTTCCGCACTGCCCAGCATGGCCTGCGCCATACCGCGCGAAAGTCGCTGCGAAAGCATTTCCATCTCGGTGGCGATGGCGCGCATTCCAGAATAACGGCTGGCACTCTGGAAGGCCATGAAGGCAATGATCAGAAACAGTGCCGATGCCACAATCATCACCGTCAGCAGCAGACTCATCTGGACGCGGGTAGGCAAATGGCCGATCAACGGAAGCGGCTTGAGCAGTTTCTCATCCGAGCCTTCCGCCAGATCCACTTTTTCCATGATTGTATTGAGCTGATTGAGGGGTTTGTCCTTCTTGGAAAAAAACCCCCTGATCCCGGCAAGCACAGCCATCTGAATCTCCTCACGGCGCCATGCGCCGTCCATCGTGTGTTATGCAATGAGCCCTGTTTGCAAAAAGGCCGGTTTGTTACCAGCCGCTGGATATCAAGTTGGCACATTCCTGCCCGGATTCGTCCTGGCCAAACGCCACAAAAGACAGGGAATACAACACACGCCACTATATCTCCGTACGCAAGTATCTTCGACCTCTGCAGCCCTGTCAAATGACATGACAAGTCCGCTTGCCCACTGCTTGAAGCGGCTACTTCAATTCCCGTTTCAGCATGAACCATCGCGTGCATCTATCATAAAGCCTGCTGCAAACTGGATTACAATACCTCCACATCGACAAACCTGTGCCATTTTTCAACGCGCGAAACATGTCCCTCCCTGACCAGATGCTAGCGCTGCTTTGCCATCCGCTGACACCGGCGCCCATGGTACGTAGCGTTGAGGCTGGCGTATCCCGCTCAGCGGACGGCTGTTTTGTTTTTTTCTATCGCCTGTGCGGTGACATGGCTCGTCTGCTGATTCCGAAGCCGCCAAGCGAAACCCGCAGTGACGGCCTCTGGGAACATACCTGTTTTGAGGCCTTTGTCGCCGTTGCCGGCAATTCGGCTTACCGGGAATTCAATTTTTCACCTTCCGGGCAATGGGCAGCGTATGCGTTCTACGGCTATCGTCAGCCAGAGGCCACTCCCTTTTCGATACAGCCGCCACAGATCAGTACCCGCCTGTCAGCTGGCCGGCTGGAGCTGACCGCACTCATCGCTGGCGATAGTCTGCTGTACTCTACCGCCACGGGTTCATTACAGATTGGCCTGTCTGCCGTCATCGAAAGCACCGATACGGTGGAGGGTTGCCGCAGCTACTGGGCGCTAAGGCATCCTGCTGCCCGGCCCGATTTTCACCATCGGGATGCTTTTGTTCTTGAATTTCCGGCGGCCTGGCCGCTCATTTGAAAGCACTGACCATGTCCTCCGTGGATTTCGGACTTGACCGCCTGCTCAAGGAAGCTGCACTGCACAAGCCACTGGCCGGCAAGCGCATTGCCTTGCTCGCCCACCCGGCCTCGGTCACCAGCGATCTGACACACGCCCTCGACGCGCTGGCCGCAGTGCCTGGGCTGTGTCTCACGGCAGCCTTTGGCCCACAGCACGGGCTGCGTGGCGACAAGCAGGACAACATGATCGAATCATCCGACTTCATCGATCCACGGCACGGCATCCCGGTGTTCAGCCTGTACGGCAAGCTGCGCCGCCCTACGCCAGCGATGATGGACAGCTTCGACCTTCTGCTGATTGATCTGCAGGACCTCGGCTGCCGCATCTACACCTTCATCACCACTCTGCGCTACCTGCTCGAAAGCGCCGCCGAATACGGCAAGACGGTGTGGATACTCGACCGTCCCAACCCCGCCGGCCGGCCGATCGAAGGGCTGCTGCTGCGCAGTGGCTGGGAGAGCTTTGTCGGTGCCGGCCCCCTGCCCATGCGCCACGGCCTGACCATCGGCGAACTGGCGCGGTGGTTCATCACCACCCTCAAACTCGATGTCGACTGCAAAGTCATCGCCATGCACGGCTGGAAACCCGAGGCCACGCCCGGTTATGGCTGGCCGCTTGGCGAACGGACATGGATCAACCCCAGTCCGAATGCGCCCAACCTCTCGATGGCCCGCTGCTATGCAGGTACGGTGATGCTCGAAGGCACGACGCTCTCGGAAGGACGCGGCACGACCCGCCCGCTCGAGCTCTTCGGAGCACCGGATATCGACGCCCGGGCCCTGATCTCCGAAATGCTCGCCCTTGCTCCGCAATGGCTTGCCGGTTGCCGCCTGCGCGACTGCTGGTTCGAACCGACCTTCCACAAGCACGCCGGCAAGCTGTGCAACGGCATTCAGATCCACGTGGAAGACGATTCTTACCAGCACGCCAGTTTCCGTCCGTGGCGCGTGCAGAGCCTGGCCTTCAAGGCTTTGCGCCGCTTGCAGCCGGACTACCCGCTGTGGCGCAACTTCGCCTACGAATACGAGCACGAACGGCTGGCCATCGACCTGATCAATGGCAGCCCGCTGCTGCGCGAGTGGGTCGACAATCCGGCGACAACGCCCGCTGATCTGGAGGCACTGACCCGGCCAGATGAAGCCGCTTGGAATGCCGCGCGAACGGAGTTCATGCTGTATTGATTTATCCGGTAACAAATGCCCGTTTGCTGCCGCCGTGGCTATACGTACGTAATAATTTTCGCCAATGATCAGCATCCTGGTCTATAGTCGATAAAGACCGATGTATTGCGTCAATACTCATGGACGAGAAGCCGCCTCCTGTTGAGCGCTCAACTGATGGTCCCATGTCATGGGGGCTTCCCCTTGCCTTCCTGAAATTCACCGCCTGGCTGGTACTGTTCGCTTCGCTGGGCTTCCTGCTCATCGTCTACCATTACTGTCCGGACCAACCCCTGCGCAGCATCGGACCGGCTCTGCAGTTTCTGGTGTCGATGGTGGCGCTGTTGCTGATCGCGCAGGGCATGGCGCGTGCGGCTCTGGCCACTCTAATCTGGTCAACGCTGACGATTGTGACGGTTGTTCTCGTCTTCTATGGCGGTGTTCACGGCACGATTGTCGGCATCTATCCGCTGATTGTCATGTTTGGTGGCTGGCTGTTCGGGATACGCAGCGCTGTACTTCTGGCTGTCATCACCGCAATGGCCACCCTTGCCCTGCTTCTGGCCGAACTATGGCAAATGCTGCCGGCCCAATCGCCGACCGCGACCGCGATGTATGCACTGATCCAGATTTCGTGCATTGTCTTCTCGGCTGCCCTGATCATTTTTCTCGTGCGTTCGCATCGCCGCCGCCTCGACGAGGTGGAAAGGCTGAGCCGCGACCTGGCTCAACGTACGGCAGAAGCCCAGGCCATCGCATTTGACCTGAACATGGCTCAATCCGTCGCCCATATCGGTAGCTGGGTGTACGAATTTGTCAGCGACCGGATTGTCATGTCGGCGGAAACCTGTCGTATTTTTGCCGTACCCGAAGCCACCATAGCGACCCGCCGCGACTATCTGAGACATGTTCATCCCGACGATCTGCACGCACTGAATCGTGCCTGGGAAGAAGCCCTCAAGGGGAAGCCCCTGTTCAACGAACATCGTATCCGGATTGCCGACAAGACCCGCTGGATTTGCCAGAGGGCCGAGCTGGAGTTCGATTCAAGCGGCCGACCCAAGCGCTGTCTGGGTACCACGCAGGACATCACAGGTCTGAAACAGGCCGAAGAGGAGATCAGAATTGCGGCCACGGCCTTCGAGTCGCAGGAAGGCATGGTCATCACCGATGCCGGCCAGAATATTCTGCGCATCAATGCCGCCTTCACCCGCGTTACCGGTTATAGCGTTGCCGACGTTACCGGCCACTCGCCGCGCCTGCTCAAATCGGGTCGCCATGACGCCGTGTTTTATGCCGAAATGTGGGCTCTCATCGCCACCAGAGGATCATGGCATGGCGAGATATGGAACCGCCGCAAGAACGGTGAGGTCTATCCCGAATGGCTGACCATTACCGCGGTGAAGAACGATGCCGGACAGATCACTCACTATGTCGGCACGCTGACCGATATTACCCAGCGCAAAGCAGCCGAAGACGAAATCAGGCACCTGGCCTTTTATGACCCGCTGACCCGCCTGCCCAACCGGCGCCTGCTGCTTGACCGACTGCAGCAGACGCTTGCGTCGAGCGCCCGCAGCGGACGTCAGGGGGCACTGCTATTCCTCGACCTCGACAAGTTCAAGATCCTCAATGACACCCAGGGGCATGACAAGGGGGATCTGCTCCTGCAACAAGTTGCCCAGAGGCTTTCATCCTGCATTCGCGAAGGCGATACCGTATCGCGCATTGGCGGTGATGAATTTGTCGTCATGCTGGCCGATCTGAGTACGCTGCTTGAGGAAACTGCCTCTCAGGCCGAAACGGTTGGCCAGAAAATCCTCGCAACACTCAGCCAGCCTTACGACCTCGGGGCTTACGCACATCAGAGCACGGCCAGCATCGGCATCACCCTGTTCTCCGACCATCAGTCCACAGCGCTGGAACTGCTCAAGCAAGCCGATCTCGCCATGTACGAAGCCAAGGCGGCGGGGCGCAACACAATCTGTTTCTTCAGCCCTGAAATGCGGCTGCCACCGGCCGCCCGCTTCGCCAAATGAGTCGACCCCATCTGCCGCGTAATGGCGTCAGCACATGCACCGGCTATTCCAATGTTATGCGCCGACCAGACTGGCAAACCCCAACAAAAGCAGCAATAGCAACCACAGCAACAAGGCACGCCAGACCAGGCCGACTGCACTCTGCATGAAATCGACATCGGCTTCGTCTCCGGTACCCATCTCGGCGCGATCGGCAATTTCACCGGCTTCCATCACCGGCATGCCAAGACGCACACCCAGAGCCCCCGCACCACTGGCCAGGACAATGCCAATGTCGCTGCCAGACCGATTTTCCGGCCACTTGTCGGCTTGCGTACGCCAGCAGTAAACGGCATCTTCGAAATCGCCGACGATGGCAAACCCCGAGGCAGTAAAGCGCAAGGGTAACCAGTCGATGACGGCAAACGCCTGTTGCGAGAATTTCCCGAAGCAACCGGCATCGGCGTCGGTACGGCGCCCCCACCTATCGGCGAAAAAAGCGGCGGCACGGTAAAGAACGGCACCGCACGGTCCCGGCAGCAGGACGAAGCAGAGGAGAACGCCAAAAACGTGACGATGCGACATTCTAAGTGCTTCCTCAATGGACAGCCGGGCAATTTCCGAAGACGAAAGGCCATCCGCAGAACGTCCGCGCCAATCAGCCAACAGCTTCCGTGCGTGCGGCACATCATCCATGCGCAGGGCGAACTGAATATCAGAATAGCAATGGCTGAACTGCCGGAAACCCATCGTCAAATAAAGAACCAGAACGTTCCACAGCCAGGAAAGAAGCGGATTGATTGCATAGAGCGCCGCATAAACTGCGCCGGCGACCAGGACCAGCCCGCCGACTGCGGTCAGCCAGGCAACCAGACCGTGACTGCGTTCACCGGCGTTGAAGATGTCTTCGAGAAAGCGGGCCAAGCGGGCCAGCGGTTCGTGAATAAACCGGCGATAAGGCAATGGCCGAATCTGCTCGATCAGCAATACGGCAAGCAGCGAAAAAAGGCTCATACTGAAGGTGGATCGCCAGATGCGGAGTTGTACGCACCTGCCTGATGGCCGAAAAATTCAAGATACCATATTTCATCAGCCCTTGCCGAACAGGACGGGCGCAACACTCTCAGGCCGCCAGTGCCCGGGCCAGGGTCACGATAATCCCGGCCGTTGCCCCCCAGATGAAATAGTCTTCGTAAGGCATGGCATAGTAGTAACGCAATTTCCCCCGATTGTGCACCGCATGCTGCTGATGGTTGGCAGAATCCATCAAGAAAGCCAGCGGCACCTCGAAGACATCGGCGACCTCACTCGGATCGGGATGTAAATCAAAAGGCGGCCTCACCAATCCCACCACAGGCATCACGCGAAAGCCGGTAATGGTCCGGTATTCGGGCAGATAGCCGACGATCTCGATATGCGCGGAGGTCAGTCCGATTTCTTCCTCTGTTTCACGCAAGGCGGTATGCGCAGGGGAAGCATCTTCCGGCTCAACGCGCCCGCCGGGAAAACTGATCTGACCCGGGTGCTCTCTGAGATGCGCCGTTCGCTGCGTGAGCAGCACCGCAGGCCCGCTCTCGCGCAAGACAATGGGAAAGAGAACAGCAGCCGGTATCAGATCCTCCTCACCGACATCTTCCTCGCGGACAAAAACGGTTCGCAAAGGAACCGGATGAAGCACGGAACGCAGACGTTCAGAATCAAGGCTCTCGGAAATCGTGCACTTTTTCGCCGCAGAAAAAGAATTATTTTCCGTCACCGGCCTCCTCATCCTCGATTTCGGCGCGAACGGCATTGAGGGCGTCCTGCAAGGTTTCTTCGGAGAGTGCATTGATCGATGTCGCTGCAAGATCGGCAGACTCGACGGCACCCACCGGCAGATGCTTGCTGTCCAGACTGGCGATGAGGGCAGCGGTCGATCCGACAACCCGTAACAGGGTTTGCCGCTCGCCCATCAGCATTTCAAGTTCGCGGCGCAACATGATTATTTCCTGGTCGCGATGTGGCATCTCGTTCTCCTAATAGCGTTTCTTCAGCGTCATGGTGTCACCATTTCGCTGCATTTCCATGCGGTTTAAAAAACTCATGCCGAGCAGAGCGACCGGAAGATCATTCTGATGCACCAGAGCGTCAACATTATTAAGAACAATCTCGCCAATACGCACAGTATCCAGTTTGACACGCGACACCCGCGTCTGGCCATTGGCGGTATTGACGAGTCCCTGCTCCCCCTTGCTGGCATCCAGGCCGATCCGGCGCGCATCGCCCGACCCGAGAGAAATCATCGACGCTCCAGTATCGACAATAAAACGAACGGTCGTGCCGTTGATATTGCCCGTAACAAAAAAATGTCCGCCCGCGTCGGAGGTCAATGTGGCCGTGGCCTGGCCGCGACCTGACGGCTGCGAAGCCACATTCTGTCCGACGCGCAACACCCGTTTCTTTCCATCGACCTCAAGGGTCGCAGTTTCCCCCTCGATTGAAATGACTTGCACCCCTTCGGCGGTTTTGACTCCCAGCGCAACAATGCGTGGTGCGCCGCCGTTGATGGTGAGCAGGGCCTTTCCGGGAAACAGTCCGGCCAGACCCACATCCGCGGCATGCACAAAAGACGTGAGCAAGCCTATGCCAAGCAACGCAGCGCGCGTAAAATCTGCCGCGTACCTTGAACCCGTGCCTGCCATCTGGAATCGACCAATCATGAAACCCATCGCCATCTTTCGCCACACCAAAACCGAGGGACCAGGCTATTTTGCCACATTCCTCGACCAACGCTCGATTCCATGGCAACTGATCGCCATTGACCAGGGCGAATCCATCCCCTCCCGCGCAGAGGCATTCGCCGGTCTGTGTCTGATGGGGGGGCCGATGAGCGTCAACGATCCGCTGCCGTGGATTGATCAGGAATGTGCGTTGATTTGCTCTGCCGTCGACCGAGGCATCCCGGTCATCGGCCATTGCCTGGGCGGCCAATTGATGAGTAAGGCACTTAGCGGCGTCATCACGCAAAGCCCGGTCAAGGAGATCGGCTGGGGAACTATTCACGCCGAGAACAACGCCAGCACAGGTCCATGGCTTGGCAGTTGTCTTGATGAAAGCAGCGGACTCGCCAATGTCTTTCAGTGGCACGGCGAAACGTTCAGCATCCCCTCCGGCGCGCAACGGATTTTCACCAATGAGTTCTGCGCCAACCAGATGTTCTCCCTCGGCCCGCATCTGGCCATGCAGTGCCATGTCGAGATGGATCCTGAAATGATCAGCGAGTGGTGCAAGACCTGGCGGGCAGAAGTAAACGGCGTCGACCCACTGCCGGCAAGCGTTCAAACCCCGGAACAGATGCTGGCGCAAACACGGACCCGTCTCCCGGCCATGCGTCTGCTTGCCGACCAGTTGTATTCGGTCTGGATCAAAGGCTGCATCAGCAACTGAGCGGCGTTCCCGCCAAATTACTCGCCTCGGAAGCACAAGAGGCAAGTAGAACCCTGTTGATAAGCATCTATTGACTTTCTGTTTTTCATGGCTACACTAGTTAGCAATTAATTACTTACTTTACTAAAAATGAGTATTCCCGTGAAATCAAAAATGGCCACTCAAGCCCGTCTCAGTTCGGAGACGAGACAAACGCAAATCATCGAAACGGTGATAGCGCTCGCCGCAAGACAGAGCCCTGGCCAGATCACGACGCAGGAAATAGCCAACGCGATCGGTTTCACACAAGGTGCGCTCTTTCGTCACTTCCCGAGCAAGGAAGCCGTCTGGTTGGCAGCAATTGACTGGGTTGAGGAAAACCTTCTCAGCGCAATGGAATCCGCAGCAAAGAATACGGCTAGTCCCATCGACGGACTGCAGGCGGTATTTTTCAGTCATATCGATTTCGTTATGGCAAGACCTGGCGTGCCACGCCTGATTTTCAACGAATTGCAGCAGCCAGCGGATTCGGCTATCAAGGCTGCGGTACGCAAGCTACTCCAGCGCTACCGCAAACTTGTCACCGGCCTGATCGAAGCGGCGGCGGTCTGCGGCGAAGTTGATCGGAGTATCGATGCTATCGCCGCGACGACCCTCTTTCTCGGTTCCATTCAAGGTCTGGTCATGCAATCGATGGTCGCCGACAACGTGCCGGCCATGCACAAAACGGCAGAAAAGATCTTTCCCCTGTTTCTGCGCAGTCTCAAGGAGTCCGCATGAGCAAAGCTTTCAGCGCGAAGAAAATCCTGCTGACCCTCGCCGTCCTTGCATTGCTCGCCGGTTTCGGCTTGATCGTTGCTCGCAGCGGCCCCTTGGCACCGATCCGGGTGACGGTCACCGAGGTGGCCGAAGCCGATCTGGCGCCCGTGCTGTTTGGAATTGCTACCGTAGAAGCACGCCGCAGCTACCAGATCGGGCCGATCGTCGCTGGCCGTGTGCAAAGTGTTACGGTGGATGTGGGTGAAGCCGTCAAGGCCGGGCAAGTGCTCGTCGAGATGGACCCGATCGACCTTGATCAGCGTGCAGCCGCCGGAGGCGCTGCATTGGCGCGGGCCGCCAGTACCATTGCCGCCGCCGACGCGCAACGACGCGACGCCCAGGTTCGACTCAATCTCGCCGGCAGCAACGCCAGACGCTACGTTGAACTGGGCGAAAAGGCCTTCGTTACGCGCAGCGTTGTCGACGGCAAGCTTCAGGAAGAGCAGTCGGCGATGGCCCAACTCGGTGCCGCCGAGGCCACACTGGCCGCAGCCCGACAGGATCAGGCCCGCCTTGGAGCAGAACACGCCGGCCTGCTGGTGCAACGCGCGAAAATCCGCCTTGTCGCGCCGGTGGCCGGTGTCATCACCGCGCGCGACGCTGAATCCGGCTCGACCCTCGTTGCCGGACAAAGCGCCGTACGCATGGTCGACCCCACCAGCCTGTGGCTCAAGCTCAGGCTGGATCAGAGCCGTTCGAGCGGCCTGCAGCCCGGTCTTCCGGCAAGTATCACGCTGCGTTCGCAACCGGGAATCGCGTTCGCCGGCAAGGTCATCCGAGTCGAACTAATTGCCGACAGCATTACCGAGGAACGCATCGCCCAGGTCAGCTTTGATCACATCCCGGACACGCTTTCGCTTGGCGAGATCGCCGAGATCACCTTGCAGCTCCCCACTGTCAGCAAAGCGCGTGTCATTCCCAGCGCCGCCCTCCGTTATCAGGGCAACCAGACCGGGGTCTGGAAACTGGTCGACAACGGGCTGCAGTTCGTTCCGGTGAAAGCGCTGGCCCAGGGCGTCGACGGTCGCGTTCAAGTCATTGAAGGCTTGTCCGTGGGCGAACGTGTCGTGGTCTACAGCGAGCAGGCACTAAAATCCGACAGCAGCATCAAGGTCGTTGCAAAACTGACCGGATCAGGAAAATGATCAGCCTGGCCGGACGCGACATCCTGCATTCCTGGCCCAAGTTTGTCCTGACCGGCATGGGTCTGGGGCTGCTCATCGGTGTTACGCTGAGCATGGCCGGCATCTATCGCGGCATGGTCGATGACGCACAGGCGCTGCTCGCCAACAGCGGCGCCGATCTGTGGGTCGTGCAGAAGAATACGCTCGGCCCCTACGCTGAATCGTCCAGCCTGCGCGACGACGTCTATCGCGACATTCTCGGCCTGCCAGGGGTGCGACGCGCGGCGAACGTCACCTACCTCACCATGCAGGTCAGCAAGAGCGGCAGCGAGAGCAGCGACGAAGTGCGTGTCATGGTCGTCGGCTTCGAGCCCGGTCAGCCCGGCGAACCGCCTTATCTCGTTGCCGGCCGGCATATCATGCGCAGCCACTATGAGGCCGTTGTTGACATCAAGACCGGATTCGTCGTGGGTGACCGCATCCGCATTCGCCGCCACGACTACACCGTGGTGGGTGAAACCCGGCGCATGGTGTCTTCGGGTGGCGACCCGATGATCTACATCCCGCTCAAAGACGGACAGGAAACGCAATTCCTCAAGGACAACGACGCCATCCGCAACGAGCGCACGCGTACCGCCGCCAACCCGACGCTGAACCGCCCGGGAGCGCCCGGTCTGCTCGAAGCGATCCAGTCGTCACAAACCATCAGCCACAACGTCAATAGCGTGCTCGTCAGTGTTGCAGAAGGGCACTCAGCGACCGAGGTTGCGCGCAACATCGAGCGCTGGAAACACTTGCAGGCCTACACGCAAGCCGAAATGAGCGAAATCCTGATCGCCAAGCTGATCACCAACTCAGCCCGGCAGATTGGTCTGTTTCTCGTCATTCTGTCCATTGTCAGTGCGGCCATCGTGGCCTTCATCATCTACACTATGACCATCAGCAAGATTCGCGAAATCGCCGTGCTCAAGCTGATCGGCACACGCGATCGAACCATCGCCGGCATGATCCTGCAACAGGCGCTCGGGCTCGGAGTCATCGGTTTCATGGTCGGCAAGACGGTGGCCTCGGTCTGGGCACCCATTTTTCCGAAATACGTTCTTCTGGAACCAGGCGACGCCATGCGCGGTTTCGTTCTGGTCATGCTGATTTGCTCGATTGCCAGCGTTCTGGCCATCCGCATTGCACTCAAGGCCGATCCAGCGGCCGCCATTGGCGGCTGAGGAATGAATACTTCAGCACACAAGGCACTTGGCATCCGTATAGAAGGCTTGCGCAAGCGTTACGGCGAAGGCGACACGGCCGTCGAAGCTCTACGCGACGTCAATATGATCGTCGCACCCGGTGAAGTGGTTGGCCTGATAGGCCCTAGCGGTTCCGGCAAGAGCACCCTGCTCAAGTGTCTGGGGGCCGTGATCGAACCGACTGCAGGCAGGATGTGGCTCGGGAATCAGCTTCTCTACGATAATGGCTGGCTGAACCGCGACCTGCGCGCTCTGCGCCGCGACAACATCGGCTTTGTCTTTCAGGCCCCTTACCTGATCCCGTTTCTCGATGTCACCGACAACGTCGCCCTGCTCCCCATGCTGGCCGGCGTTGCTAACGAAAAAGCAAGAAGCCGCGCCCTCGAACTGCTCACCGATCTTGATGTCCAGCATCGCGCCAAGGCACTGCCATCAAGCCTTTCCGGCGGGGAACAGCAACGTGTTTCCATCGCCCGTGCGCTGGCCAATCAGCCGCCGGTCATTCTCGCCGACGAACCGACCGCGCCGCTCGACAGCGAACGGGCGCTCGGCGTCATGCGCATCCTTAATCGTATGGCCGAACAGCACAAAACCGCCATCATCGTCGTCACTCACGACGAAAAGATCCTGCCCACCTTCAAGCGGATTTATCACATCCGCGACGGACAGACGTATGAAGAAGCAGGTGAGGGGCGAGAGCCATAAATAACCCGGCAAACTAAAAATCACGCGGCATCAGGATCGCGCAGGGTCATCAGGTCAATGTTTCAGCACTGCAAGCTTCAGTCCTTGTGCTCGACCACCACGCACTGATAAACGCCGCCGAAGAATGTTTTCTTGCACCAGGAAAATTGTTCGGCATTGCTTGCAAAGTGTTCGATTTCGTTTTTCCAGAGCGCTTCGGCAAAGGGTTCAAGATAGTAATTGACGAGTTTCAGGATGTATCGAATCGGCTGCCATTTCGCGGGATTATGGTAATCGACGAAAACGATCTTGCTGCCCCGGGACAGCTTTTGCAGCATGTTATTCACAATTTCGTATTTTTTTTCATCCGGAACCTCGTGCAACAGGAAGAAGCTGCAGATCAGATCGTAATCAACCGCATCATCACCGCCAAAATCAGCCGCATCGCTGCGAATGACTTTCGTCCAGTCCATGCCGGCCAGTTTGCGCGTACCGTGCTCAATCTGGACGGGCGTCACGTCGGTCAGATGGAAAACGCCCTTGGCACCGACTTTCTGCGCCGCACGCGTCACCAGATCACCATAGACATGTGCCAATTGCCAGACACGCATGCCTTCCCTGATTTCGTCGAGGTAAGCGCGCATCAGGCGTTGGTCGTTCAAAAACAGGAGAACCCGGACCACCCAATTGCGATCGAGCGCGCGCACCCACTTGGGATCGACATAGGCCCAGTCATAAACTTCGGTCATGTACGCCGGGACGCCGTCGTAATAGGGGTCGATAGCAAGTGACGAATGATTCTCGGTCATGAATAAAATCCTGTGTTTTCTAGGCTGCTTCGAGCCTGTCGACTGATTTGTTGCGCATCAGAATCCATGGTTGGCACACCTGCAATGAGTGAAGTACCATCCCTAACCCTTATTTGACCGGTTCGAGCGCACCTTCATCCGCGCAGCAAAAACCGTAAACCAGGAAAACGAGGCTTATTTGACCAATCAACAGGCAGGTGAGAGAACTGCAAAACCCGTAATTATCCTCGTCCACGGCTAGCGGGTCAAACTTTGGATTTCAGATACGCGATCTGGCAGGCAATGTATTCAATAAAAACAGTAGCCAGAATTTAGGGGGTGTTCTCATTTGACGGACGGTCACGCCCCGCTAAATGAGAACTCACCCTAAGCGGGTAAAGGTGAAAAAAGTGCCACCATATCGTCCTCACCGAATTTCAGGTCGATGCTGCGATCCTCCGACAGAATCCCGGCCGCTAGCTCGGCTTTGCGTTCCTGCAAGGCCAGAATCTTTTCCTCGATACTGCCGGCGATGATCAGTTTATAGACAAACACCGGCTTGTCCTGACCGAGTCGATGCGCTCGATCGGTTGCCTGATTCTCAACGGCCGGATTCCACCACGGATCGTAGTGAATCACGGTATCGGCGGCCGTGAGGTTAAGACCAACACCTCCGGCCTTCAGGCTGATCAGGAAAATCGGCACCTCGCCGGCCTGGAATCGCCGCACCGGCGTTTCACGGTCCGTGGTATCACCGGTCAGGATAACGTAGTCAAGCCCGGCCTGTTTCAGTTCGGTCTCGATCAGTGACAGCATGCTGGTGAATTGCGAAAAAAGCAGGATGCGCCGGCCTTCGTCAACCTGCTCGGGCAACATGGTCATCAGCAGATCAAGTTTGGCGCGCTCCTTCACCCGCTGCGCCGAAGCCGCCTTGACCAGGCGCGGGTCGCAGCAAACCTGTCGCAGTTTGAGCAGCGCATCAAGGATGACAATCTGGCTGCGTCCGAAGCCCCTGTTGGCAACCTCTTCGCGCACCATGACATCCATCGCCGCGCGGACGGTCTCGTAAAGGTCGCGCTGGCTGCCGGCAAGTTCAACCTTGCGTACGATAATCGTTTTGGGCGGCAACTCGCGCGCGACCTCTTCTTTCTTGCGGCGCAGGATGAACGGCCGTATGCGCCGCGCCAGCAGATTGCGGCGCGGCGCATCGCCCTGTTTCTCGATTGGCGTTCGCCAGTATTTGGTAAAGGTATTGCTGTCACCCAGGAAACCGGGCAGGAGGAAATCAAACTGGCTCCACAACTCGCCCAGATGGTTCTCCAGCGGTGTGCCCGTCAGGCAGAGCCGGTGTCGGGCGTCGATCTTGCGCACCACCTCTGCACCCTGACTGCGGGCGTTCTTGACCGTCTGTGCTTCGTCAAGGATGAGCAGGTGATAGCGATGCCGGGTCAGTTCGTGGGCATCTCGCCACAGCAAGGGATAGGTGGTCAACACCACATCATGCTGGGTAATCTCGACAAACCGGCTTTTGCGTTCGGCACCATGCAGGGAAAGGATGGTCAGACTCGGAGCAAAGCGTGCAGCTTCATTCTTCCAGTTGAAAACAAGTGACGTGGGCAAGACAATCAGTGCCGGACGATCGAGCCGCCCGGCTTCCTTTTCCAGCAGCAGGTGTGCCAGCGCCTGCGCCGTTTTGCCCAGACCCATATCGTCGGCCAGGATGCCCGACAGTTTATGTTCGCGCAGGAACTGCAGCCAGGCTAGGCCCTCCTTCTGGTACGAACGCAGTTCCAGCCCGAGGCCGGCGGGCGAATCGATGTGACTGATTCCCTGGGCCACGGACAACTGGTCGGCAAGAGCCAGTACATCAGCCTGCCCACGAAACTGCCAGCGACTGGTGTCGCTGAGCTCAGCCAGACGCGGCGCATCGAAACGCGAGAGACGCAGCGTATTTCCGCCTGAAAATCCGTCGAAGAGATCGATCAGGGTCGTTGCCAGAGGCTTCAGGCGCGCGGCTGGAACGCGAATGCGCTGATTGTCCGGCGTCCTGAGTTCGACCATCTCGTCATCGGCGATACGCTGCAGCAAGGCCGTGTCCAGCCAGCGGGCATCCCAGCGGAACAGGGAAGCGAGCAGTGGCGCCAGGGGCAAACGCTCGCCCTCGACAATAATGCCCATATCGAGGTCAAACCAGCCGTTTTCCGATTCGAGAAGCTCGGCTTCCCAGGCCTCGACTTCCAGTGCGTGATGGCGGAAGTCATCGTCAAATTCGATCTGCCAGCCGGCACTGCGTAACGCAGGCAGGGCCTGCTGCATGAAACCGGGCCAGCACGCTTCATTGGCCAGACCATACGCACTGTCAGGCGGACTGCCAAAGGTGTGCAGGGCATAGCCCGGTATTCTTTGCAAGCCGCATTCATTCAGGCTTTGCATCAGGGCTTTTTCCAGTTCGTAGCGGCGCAGCACACAAACGGTCTCGCCATCGGGCAAGGTAGAGAATTCGCGAATATCGTCCGGCTTGATTTCCACATCCTGATAGCAGAACATCGGGAGTGCCACGTCGAAGTGGCCTCCCGTATAGCTCGAGGAATAATCGCGCCAGCCCCTGTTGCCATGCGTATCCAGCGTCTGCAGGCGCAACACGGGCACGGGGCTGACATCGATGCGGCGAGAACGGGCATCGGCATCAGCGGCAGGTATCGGCAATTCAGACGCGAGTCCGGTCAGCGCCTCGGCAACCCGTGTCGCTTCCTTGACCGAAAGCGGCGGCAGTGCAAACAGCCGCCCGATCAGTTCAGGGTTACCCGGCACCTCCAGCGGACCGATCAGGTCTTCATCCAGATCAACATACCACGGGGGCTGCAGCGGAATGACCAGGCTGGCCTCAGGCGTCGGTCTGAAGCACGGCCGTTGACGCCCGTTGCTGTCGAGTCGCCAATTCACACTCGCCGGACGCGACTCGGAGAGCAGCAGGGATGAAAAATCATTGGCCGGGCAGAGACGGCCTGTTTGTGCCATCCGGCGCAAGACCTCACCGCCGTGCTTCGGTCCCAGGCCAAAGGCGCGCAGTCCGCTGTCATGGGTTCTTTCAGCCCAGAGCAGGCGAAGAATAATGACGTCTTCCTCGCTGACGAACGGCGGCGGCTTGATCAGGGCCCGATCAATACTCCACCATTGCTCGGCGCTCTCGGGGTCTCGTCCCTTGTGTATGGTGACCCCGAACGCATCGGCATCGTGCGTCCAGTGCAGGAGATAAAACACCTGGTTGCGACCGGAAGAAGCCTTGTTGGCCGTCTTGCTGACCGCCATCGAGACGCGCCGCAACTCTTCCACCCAGGAAAGCGCGCCAGAATTGATGCGTTCTGTTTCTTCCGAGCTTTCAACAGTCTTTGACGACATGGGCATCCGAACACATTACCCGAAGGCACTTCCTCCGGCTCAACTCTATACTCAATCGCGGTAATTGCCGTGCTTGATCGGGAAGTCGGTGATCGATTTCTTGACCAGCGCAATAGCATCTTGCAAAACATCGCGTTTGGCGCCGGTCACGCGCACCGCATCACCCTGAATGGCCACTTGCACCTTGAGCTTCGAGTCCTTGAGCAACTTGACGATTTTTTTCGCCAACTCGCTTTCGATTCCGATCTTGATCTTCAACTCCTGCTTGACCTTGTCGCCCGAAATTTTCTGTATGGTCTGGGCGTCCAGGCGTTTAGTACTGTCCGGCTCCTTGTCTTCCATCACAGGGAAAAGGATGTCCTTGATCTGGTTGAGTTGGAAGTCCGAGTCGGCGAAGAGTGTGATGATGCTGTCCTTGTCTCCCAACTCGACCTTGGCGCTCGTGCCCTTGAAGTCATACCGGCCAATGATTCTTTTCCCGGTCAAATCGATGGCATTCTTCAGCGCCACCATGTCCACTTCTGAAGAAAAATCGAACGATGGCATCAGAGTCTCCGCTTAACCGAAATGACAGACGTAATGGTAGGGCTCGTCGCAGGTGATCTCGAATGACGAGTTGCCAGGCACATCGAATGACTGGCCTGCCGCGTAAACTTTCCACTCGCTCTCGCCCTTCAGGCGAACCCGGCAGGAGCCATCGACGCCCTCCATGATTTCCGGAGCACCGGTATTGAAGAGCAGCGATGAAGGCAGAATGACGCCAACCGTCTTCCTCGACCCGTCGGCAAACTGGACTGTATGGCTGACACACTTGCCATCAAAGTAGACATTGGCCTGCTTGACGACACTCACGTTATCAAACTGCGACATATTCATATTCCCCACAATTTTTGAAAGACAGCCTTGGCAATAAAGCCGAACATGCCGAAAGAGAGCACGAAGAAGAGAACGAAGGTTCCGGCCCTGCCAGCCTTCGCCCTCCATGCCAGTTCGCCGATGATGAAAAGCATGTAGAGCATGAAGGCAACAAGCCCGAAGCTCATGCCAAACGCGGAAACCTGCTCTTCAGTCAGCCCGAAAATCAACGAGATCAGTTCTTGCGGCTGGCCAGATTGGCCGCAATGCGCATACGCAAGGCATTGAGCTTGATGAAGCCGCCGGCATCTTTCTGATCGTAGGCACCGGCATCATCCTCAAACGTCGCGATGGTCGAGTCGAACAGCGAATCGGTCTTCGAATCGCGACCGGTGACAATGACGTTGCCCTTGTAGAGCTTGATCCGGACCCAGCCATTGACCGCCTGCTGCGTGTGATCGATAAGCGTCTGCAGGGCACGGCGTTCCGGACTCCACCAGTAGCCGTTGTAGATCATGCTGGCGTAACGTGGCATCAGATCGTCCTTGAGATGGGCGACCTCGCGATCGAGCGTAATCGATTCGATGGCGCGGTGCGCCCGCAGGAGAATCGTTCCGCCCGGGGTTTCGTAGCAACCGCGGGACTTCATGCCGACGTAGCGGTTTTCGACCAGGTCGATGCGGCCGACGCCATGCTTGCCGCCCAATTGATTGAGCGTGGCCAGCAACTGATCGGCCAACAGGCGCTTGCCGTTGATCGAAACCAGATCGCCCTTCTCGAATTCAAGGTCGATATATTCCGCCGCATCGGGCGCCGCTTCCGGCGACACGGTCCAGCGCCACATCGACTCTTCGGCCTCGGCCGCCGGATCTTCCAGGTGACGACCCTCGTAGCTGATATGCAGCAGGTTGGCATCCATCGAATACGGGGAACCGCCCTGCTTGTGCTTCATCTCGACCGGAATGCCATGCTTTTCGGCATAGGCCAGCAACTTCTCGCGCGAAAGAAGATCCCATTCACGCCACGGGGCGATGACCTTGATGTTCGGTTTGAGCGCATAGGCGCCGAGTTCGAAACGCACCTGATCGTTGCCTTTGCCCGTCGCGCCGTGCACGATCGCTTCGGACCCGGTCAGATTGACGATGTCGATCATGCGCTTGGCGATCAGCGGACGCGCAATCGAGGTACCGAGAAGATATTCACCTTCATAAACCGTATTGGCACGGAACATCGGAAAGACGAAGTCGCGCACGAATTCCTCACGCAGATCATCGATATAGATGTTCTCGGGCTTGATGCCGAACTTGATCGCCTTCGGTCGTGCTGCTTCGAGTTCATCACCCTGCCCCAGATCGGCCGTGAAGGTCACGACTTCGCATTGGTAGGTATCCTGCAACCATTTGAGAATTACCGAAGTATCCAGACCCCCCGAATACGCCAGAACTGCCTTCTTGATATCACTCATGTCAAACTCCACTCTTACGAATTCTTACGCCCGAGTACCAGATACTCCATCAGTGCCTTTTGCACGTGCAGACGGTTCTCCGCCTCGTCCCAGACCACACTCTGCGGCCCATCGATGACCTCGGCAGAAACTTCTTCGCCACGATGTGCCGGCAGGCAGTGCAGGAATAGCGCTTCGGGACGAGCCGCACGCATCATCTCGGTATCCACCTGCCAATCGGCGAAATCCCGCATGCGCTCTTCGTTTTCGGCCTCAAAGCCCATCGACGTCCACACATCGGTGGTCACGATGTCAGCATTCTTCGCCGCTGCCATCGGATCGGCAAACTGCATGAAATGACTGGTGCCGTAGAGACCCGCACGCGCAGCTTCTACTTCATAACCGGGCGGTGTTGACACATGGACGTTGAAATCCAGCACCTCGGCAGCTTGTAGCCAGGTATTGCAAACATTGTTCGAATCGCCGATCCAGGCCACCGTCTTGCCCTGAATCGGGCCGCGCTGTTCAATGTAGGTGTAGATATCCGCCATGATCTGGCACGGGTGATACTCGTTGGTTAGCCCGTTGATCACCGGCACGCGGGAGTTCGAGGCCAAGCGCTCGACAATTTCCTGCTCGAAGGTCCGGATCATGATCAGGTCGCTCATGCGCGACATCACCTGCGCTGCATCTTCGACCGGCTCGCCACGACCGAGTTGCGAATCGCGGGTATTGAGATAGATTGCCGAACCACCGAGTTGCTGAATGCCGGCCTCGAAAGAAAGTCGGGTACGGGTACTGGCCTTCTCGAAAATCATTATCAGGGTACGATCAGTTAACGGCCAGTGCCGTTTATAGGACTTGAACTGTTCCTTGATCCAGCGCGTACGCTCGAACAGGTAGTCGAATTCTTCGCGCGATAAATCCTTGAACTGCAGAAAATGTTTGACGCTTGGTTTGTCTGTGCTCATGGCAGCCCTCGATCAGGCAGAGAGAAAATCACGGATCAGGACTGAAAGCCGCGCAACAAGCTCATGCCCTTCTTCCGCACTGAAGTTCAGCGATGGCAAAAGGCGCACCACCTTGTCCGCAGTCACGTTGATCAGCAAGCCGGCATCCAGTCCACGGGCCACCAGTTCGCCACAAGGGCGGTCCAGTTCTATGCCAATCATCAGACCCTGACCGCGTATATCGACAACACCCGCTGAGTCTGACAACGCCTGAGCCAGACCTTCTCGAATCAGGCGCCCCACTGCCTCGGCGTTGGCGATCAAATGATCTCTTTCAACCACTTCGATGGTCGTCAGCGCGGCCGTGGTGGCCAACTGGTTGCCGCCAAAGGTCGAACCGTGATTGCCCGGCTTGAAAAGACCAGCCGCCTTGCCGGCGGTTATGCAGGCGCCGATAGGTACCCCGCCGGCAAGTCCTTTGGCCAGGGTCGCCACATCCGGGCGAATGCCGGCATGCTGGAAGCCGAACCAGGTGCCGGTACGGCCCATGCCGCACTGCACCTCGTCGCAGATCAGCAACCAGCCCTGTTCGTCACAAAGCTGACGCAGCCCACGCTGAAATCCGACATCGGCAAAATGGATACCACCCTCACCCTGCACGATTTCGATCATGACGGCAACGACATTCTTGTTATGCTCGGCAATCCCGCGGATGGCTTGCAGGTCGTTGTACGGCACCCGCACAAAGCCGGAGACGAGCGGTTCAAAACCTGCTTGCGTCTTGCGGTTGCCGGTGGCCGAAAGGGTAGCCATGGTACGCCCGTGGAAAGCCTGTTCCATGACGATGATGGCCGGGCTGTCGATCCCCTGCTGGTGACCATAGAAACGCGCCAGTTTGATCGCGGCTTCGTTGGCTTCACATCCCGAGTTGCAGAAAAAGACTTCGTCCATGCCAGCCAGCGCGGCCAGTTTGTCGGCCAACTGCTCCTGCTGCGGCATGCGGTAAAGATTGGACGTGTGCAGCAGACGCCCGGCCTGCGCAGCAAGAGCCGCCACCAGATCGGGGTGATTGTGTCCGAGCGTGGAAACGGCGATCCCCGACAAGGCATCGAGATAAATCTTGCCCTCGGTATCGGTGACCCAGCTTCCGTCTCCATGACTGAAGGCAACCGGCAGGCGGGCGTAGGTGTTCATTAGGTGGGACATGGTCAAACCCCTTGAGGAGGCCCTGAAACTGAAACGGCGGCTTGCGCCGCCGGAATAAATCACGCATGGGTAGCCAATCGGCACCTGCAGGCACTTGCCTGAAAGCCTAGCGCACCGATCAGGCAAGGGGGAGAATTTTAAGGGAAAACTGCCGGCTTGTATATATAAGAGGAGATGTGCGCGAGATGGGCCCAACACGTTACAATGCGTCATGCGCATTGCTGTTTTCAACCAAAAGGGTGGCGTCGGCAAGACCACAACGACGCTCAACCTCGCTGCCGCCAGCGTTCGTGACGGCAAGCAGCCTCTGTTGCTTGATCTGGATCCGCAGTGCCATCTTTCCAGCATCCATGGATCCACCCCGCAGGATTCGGGACGTAGTCTTTTCGGTTTCTATCAGGGCCTCAGTGAACTTGATGTACTGACAATCCCCTGGGACGGAATTGGCCGGCTCATCCCCTCGCACCAGCAGTTGATCAAGGTCGACGCTATCTTCGGCAAGGGTCCGGCAATTCTCAACAAACTGCGCCTGGGCCTGGACAGCATTGACCAATCCGTACCGGGCAATGCGGCGCAGAACGCCATCATCGACTGCTGCCCTTATGTTGGCGTTCTGGCACTCAATGCCATTTTTGCCTGCGATCTGCTGCTCATCCCGATTTCGACCGATTACCTCTCATTGCAGGCCGCGGAACAAATGACCCGAACGCTGAGCATTCTCGAACCGGTAATCAAACGACGGGTCGAACGTCGCTATTTGCTGACGCGCTATGATCGCCGCCGCAAAATGAGTGAAGATGTACAGAACCGTCTGCGCGAACGCTATGGTTCGGAAGCATGCCAGACCGTTATTTCGGAGAATGTGGCCATCGCTGAAAGCCCGTCAAAGAACCGGGACGTCTTCAGCCATAGTGCTTCGAGCAGCGGCGCAGCGGACTATGCCGCCCTCTACGAGGAACTGCGGTTACAGGGATTGTTTTGATTGCAGAGCCGTAAGCCTCGGCCACCGCTATCGGGCCGATTCAACCGGATCCGCCCCCGTAATGAGATCAACAACGTCCTCATAGGTCACCGGGCCATTACGCTGCGTCTGGGCCACCAGACGTTTTGCTTCGAGAATCACGCAACCGAGATAGATCTGACGCAGCTTGCGCTCGGCATCGGGCTCGTCTTTGCCAAATATCAGCAGGTTGTCTACTACAGACCCACTTCGTGTGCGGATACGGAAACCGTATTTTGGCGTAGGCGATAGCTGCATAAATCACCTCTACATCAGATAGATGTACCGACTATATGCAGTAAATTATCCAAAAGCAAGCCAAGTATCTATTTTTTTGCAAATAGCTACTATTTTTCGGCGCACCAAAGAAAAACGGCATCCGCAGACGCCGTTTCCAGTTTCTTGAACGTGGCTAAGCGAATCAGGCCGCCAGCGCCTTGATCTGTGACGAGAGGCGGCTCTTGTGGCGCGAGGCCTTGTTCTTGTGAATGATCTTCTTGTCGGAGATACGATCGATCACCGATACGGATTCCTGATAAATGCTTTGAGCAGCGGCCTTGTCGCCAGCGACAATCGCCTTTTGCACACGCTTCACGGCCGTGCGCAAAGAGGAGCGCAGACTGGCGTTGTGCGCGCGTTGTTTAACGGCTTGGCGGGCACGCTTGCGGGCTTGTGCGCTGTTGGCCATGGATTTCTGTCCCTAAAAAAGCTAATGCGTTAATCGAAAACGCGTGATTCTACAGATATAAATCCGGAGTTGCAAGACGTTTTGCAGTTGTGTGCAGTTGCGTTGTCGCAAACACCGCATCTGTAACCGGTATCATGCACCAGGGACATCTGTAATGTTTATCGTAACGTCGATCCAGAGGAAAAGCGCTCCACTTTTTCGTTAACTTATCTTCTTTACGAAGACAATTTGATATATATTTATCTCTTATCGGGATACATAAATAGCAACCATGGACAACATCTTCGAGCAGATCATCGGCGACTTTCAGGAACGTGCGTTACCGCAACCCACGCGCCGCGACATTGCCATGCCAATGCTCAACGGCAAAGCTGACACCCTGATCGGCATGCGCCGCACCGGCAAAAGCTGGCGCATCTACCAGGCCATGAACGAATTGCTCGCCAGCGGCGTCGCCAAGGAAAGCCTGCTCTACATCAACTTCGACGACGAGCGACTCTACCCGTTGACGGCGGACGACCTGCACCGCATCCCGGAAACCTTCTTTCGCCTCAACCCGGAGAACAAGCATCGCCACTGCCACTTATTCTTTGACGAAATCCAGAACGTCCCCGGCTGGGAGCGATTCATCCGCCGCCTGCTCGATACCGAAAACGCCCGGATCACGCTGACCGGATCATCGGCGAAGTTGCTCAGCCGGGAAATCGCCACCACCCTGCGCGGCCGCTCGCTGGCCACTGAGTTATTCCCCTTCAGTTTCCGTGAAGCCATGCGCCATCAGGGAGAGAACGACACCCTCAGCAAGCCGCCCGGTGCCGCCCGGCGCGCTCTGCTCGCCAACCGCCTGCGCGCCTACCTTGAGGCAGGCGGTTTCCCCGAAGTACAAGGCATTGATCCCCGCTATCGCATCCGCATCCTTCAGGAATACGTCGACGTCGTGATCCTGCGCGATGTGGTGGAGCGCCACGGCATCGGCAACATCACTCCCCTGCGCTACCTCATCCGGCACCTGCTGGGATCGCCGGCCTGCGCCTTCAGCATCAACCGCTTCCATAACGACCTCAAGTCGCAAGGCATCGCCTGCGGCAAGAACAGCCTGCACGACTATCTGGCCTACCTGGAAGATGCCTACCTCATACAGAGCATCCAGATGGACTCGCGCTCGCAACGTCAGCGGCAGGTCAATCCGCGCAAGGTCTACCCCATCGACACCGGGCTGGCGCAAGCCTTCCGCCACGGATCGGGCATGGATCGCGGCCGGTTGCTGGAAACACTGGTGTTTCTCGACCTGCGGCGACGGGGCATGGAAATCGCCTACTTCCGCTCCGAACAGGGCTACGAGGTCGATTTTCTCGCCCGCCCGGTGCAGGGCGAGGCAATCGCCATCCAGGTCGCCGAAAGCATCGCCGAACCGGCAACCCGCCAGCGCGAACTGCGCGCACTTGACGCCGTGTTGGCCGAGCGCAAGCTCTCGTCGGCCATACTCGTCACACTCGATGAAGAGGAGCAGATCGGAACACCGCATGGCACGATCAGCGTCGTTCCCGTCTGGCGCTGGCTGCTGCGCGAATAAGCGACTCAATACTACAATCAGCTTCCTGATTAGCCACAAACTCCACTCTTCTCGACTGCAAAGCGGTACCCGGAAACCAATACGCTGTCCTGAAATACTCTGGATTCCGGGTTCTGCCCTCCCGGGCAGCCCCGGAATGACGCCTGATTGGCTTTGGCAGTTCCTTAAGCATCGGTCCCGCGTGCGCAGCAAGCTGCGCACCCTACCCGACTGCGGCACTGGTTTCCCCCGCCACCCCAATGCGGCTAAGATGGCGGCTTACCGGCACTCCAAAAAACAATGAATCTGCTCAAAGCTCTCGCCACAATCAGCAGCATGACCCTGCTCTCGCGCATCCTCGGTTTCGTGCGCGATTTCGTGATCGCCCGGATTTTTGGCGCCGGGATGCTGACCGACGCCTTCTTTGTCGCCTTCAAGCTGCCGAACCTGTTGCGCCGCCTTTTTGCGGAAGGCGCTTTCTCGCAAGCCTTTGTGCCCATTCTCGGCGAATACAAGAACAAGGGCGGCGAAGCGGCAGCCAGACAACTCGTTGACCATGTGGCCACCTTGCTCTTCCTCATTCTGCTGGTGGTCACCCTGCTTGGCATGGCGGCCGCTCCCGTGCTTGTCTTCATCTCTGCCCCCGGATTTGCCGCCGACCCCGGCAAGTTCGAACTGACCGTCGAGCTGACACGCATCACCTTCCCCTACATCCTGTTCATGTCGCTGGTAGCCCTCTCGGGAGGCATACTCAACACCTGGAGCCGTTTTGCCGTACCCGCCTTTACCCCGGTACTGCTCAATCTCTCCTTTATCGGCATGGCGCTGTTCGCCACACCTTACTTTGACCGGCCGGTTCTGGCACTTGGCTGGGCGGTGTTTCTCGGAGGCCTCCTGCAACTGGTATTTCAGTTGCCCAGCCTGAAACGCATCGGCATGCTGCCGCGCTTCTCGCTCGACTGGAAGGACGCCGGCGTACGCCGCATCCTCAGATTGATGGCCCCTGCCGTACTCGGTGTCTCGGTCGCCCAGGTCAGCCTGCTGATCAACACCATCTTTGCCTCCTTCCTCGGCACCGGCAGTGTTTCGTGGCTCTATTACGCCGATCGTCTGATGGAATTTCCAGCCGGCATGCTGGGCGCGGCGCTTGGCACCATTCTCCTGCCCTCGCTGGCCAAATACCACGCCGGAGAAAAGTTCGACGACTACTCGAGGCTGCTTGACTGGGGACTGCGTTTGACCCTGCTGCTGGCCGCACCGGCGGCACTGGCTCTGGCCATCATCGCCGTACCGCTGATCACCACGCTGTTCCACCACGGCGCGTTCACTGCTGTTGACGTATTCAAGACGCGGGATGCCCTGGTCGCCTACAGTATCGGCCTGCTCGGTCTGATTCTGGTAAAGGTGCTGGCACCCGGTTTTTATGCCCGGCAAAACGTTCGCACACCGGTCAAGATTGCGCTGCTCACGCTTTTCGTCACGCAAATGCTCAACCTGGCGCTGATCGGCTGGCTCAAGCATGCGGGACTGGCGCTTTCCATCGGGTTGGCTGCCTGCCTGAATGCCTTACTGCTCTATCGCGGTCTGCGCCGACACGGGATTTACACGCCACAACCCGGCTGGCCGGTGTTCTACGCCAAACTCGCCGTGGCCATGCTGGTCATGGGCAGTGCCCTGTGGTTTGCCGGCGGCGCGGCGGCCGACTGGATACGCTGGAGCCTGAGCGAACGTCTGCTGCGGCTGGCGCTCATCGTCAGCTTGGGTGCAGCCATTTATTTCACTACACTATGGCTGACCGGATTCCGTTTACGCGATTTCAAACGTCGCGCGGCTGAATAATCCCAATGCCAACGGGGCAGCCCGGCTGCCCCGTTGATCAGGAAACCAGAGGAAGAATCGGCACAATCATCAGCGCCACGATGTTGATGATCTTGATCAGCGGATTGACGGCCGGACCCGCCGTATCCTTGTACGGGTCACCGACGGTATCGCCGGTCACCGAAGCATGGTGGGCGTCGGACCCTTTGCCGCCGAAATGGCCGTCCTCAATGTACTTCTTGGCGTTGTCCCAGGCGCCGCCGCCGGTGGTCATCGAAATGGCCACGAACAGGCCGGTGATGATGGTGCCCATCAACAACCCGCCCAGTGCCTTCGGTCCGAGCAGCAAACCGACGACAACTGGCACCAGCACCGGCAGCAGCGACGGAACGATCATTTCCTTGATCGCCGCCGTCGTCAGCATACCTACGGCACGCGAGTAATCAGGCAAGGCCTCGCCGTCCATGATGCCCGGAATTTCCCTGAATTGACGGCGTACCTCAATGACGACCGCAGCCGCAGCGCGACCCACCGCTTCCATGGCCATGGCGCTGAACAGGTAGGGAATCAGGCCGCCGATGAAGAGGCCAATGATCACCATGTGATCGGACAGGTCAAACGTCGTGACGTGACCCAGCCGGGCCTCCAGCGCATGCGTATAGTCGGCGAAGAGAACCAGCGCCGCGAGGCCTGCCGAGCCGATGGCGTAGCCCTTGGTCACCGCCTTGGTGGTATTGCCCACGGCATCGAGCGGATCGGTCACGTCACGCACTTCCTGCGGCAGGCCGGCCATTTCGGCAATGCCGCCGGCGTTGTCGGTGATCGGACCGTAGGCGTCCAGGGCGACGATGATGCCGGTCATCGACAGCATCGAGGTGGCGGCAATGGCGATGCCGTACAGGCCGGCCAGAGCATGGGTAAGGTAAATCGCCAGGCACACCGAGAGTACCGGCAGTGCCGTCGCCTTCATCGAAATGCCCAGACCGGCGATGATGTTGGTCCCGTGTCCGGTGGTCGAAGCTTCGGCCACATATTTCACCGGAGCAAAATCGGTGCCGGTGTAGTACTCGGTGATCCACACCAGCAAACCGGTCAGCACCAGACCGATAGACGCCGCGCCAAAAATGTTCAGCGAGCTGATCAGTTTGCCGTCGGCCAGCGTGATGCCGTTACCCAGCATCCAGGTCGTGACCGGATAGAAGGCCGCCAGCGCCAGAGCACCAGCCACGGCCAGGCCGCGATAGAGGGCGTTCATGATCTTGCCGCCCTCGCTAACCTTGACGAAGAAACAGCCGATGATTGACGCGATGATCGCTACGCCGCCCAGAACCAGAGGGTAGATGATCAGATTATCGCTGTCATTGGCCACGCCCTTGAGCATCATCGCCCCGAGCACCATGGTTGCCACCACCGTCACGGCGTAGGTTTCAAAGAGGTCGGCGGCCATCCCGGCACAGTCACCGACGTTGTCACCGACGTTGTCGGCGATCACCGCCGGGTTACGCGGATCGTCTTCGGGAATGCCGGCTTCGACCTTGCCCACGAGGTCGGCGCCGACGTCGGCGCCCTTGGTGAAAATTCCACCACCGAGTCGCGCGAAAATTGAAATCAGCGATCCGCCGAAAGCCAGCCCGACCAGCGGCTCGACCGTCTGCTGGAAATCGCCGCTGCCGCTGCGCAGAAAGCTGTAGTAGCCGGCGACGCCGAGCAAGCCGAGACCGACGACCAGCATGCCGGTGATGGCGCCTCCCTTGAAAGCCACATCCAGCGCGGCGGCAATGCCATTACGCGCGGCCTCGGCGGTACGCACGTTGGCGCGCACCGATACGTTCATGCCGATGAAACCGGTCGCTCCGGAAAGCACCGCGCCGATGACAAATCCGACGGCCATCAACTTGCCGAGGAAAACGCCAATAAGTACCGCCAGCACCACACCAACGGCGGCAATCGTCGTGTATTGCCGGTTCAGATAGGCCGCTGCGCCCACCTGAATCGCCCTGGCGATATCCTGCATACGCTCGTTGCCGGCTGACAACGAGAGAATCCAGCGGGTCATTGCCGCGCCGTAAAGCACGGCAACCAGCGCGCACACCAGCGCGAATACGAGACCTGCAGACATGAACATCCCCTATCACGATGGCCCGAAACCTGTGAAAGGCTCCCCGGGGGCCGGAGTACTCAACTCTGCACTTGACTGTCGCTCCTCCTCTTGCGGGAGGTCACGTTTAAAGCTTCATCCTGTCCGCAAGCTATTGCAGACTGAAAGTCGATACAGTAGATCGTCGCCGCTGAAATTGGTTCAAGGTTTCGAATACAGCCTGCTTGATCTGATCGACGGGTCCTACGCCGGCAATCCGGCAGCACCTGGGGGCCATGGGATCACCCGTGGCGAACCACCTGCTGTAGTACTCGATCAGGGGCATGGTCTGCGCATGATAGATTTCAAGACGATTTTTGACGGTGGCTTCCTTGTCGTCCTCACGCTGGATCAGGTCTTCACCAGTGACATCGTCCTTGCCTTCGACTTTCGGCGGATTGAATTTGACGTGATAGGTGCGTCCGGAGGCCAGATGCACGCGCCGACCGCTCATGCGTTCGAGGATCACCGAATCGTCCACGTCGATTTCCAGGACAAAATCCATTGCCGCACCGGCTGTCTTCATCGCCTCGGCCTGGGGAATCGTGCGCGGGAAGCCGTCAAACAGATAGCCTTCCTTGCAGTCATCCTGATACAAACGGTCCTTGACCAGGCCGATAATGATATCGTCGGACACCAGGCCACCGCTACCCATCACCTTTTGCGCCTTGATGCCAAGAGGCGTTCCCTGCTTGATTGCTGTCCGCAGCATGTCGCCGGTGGAAATCTGTGGAATGCCATACTTTTCACAGATGAATTGTGCTTGCGTACCCTTGCCGGCGCCTGGCGCACCCAACAGAATAAGTCTCATTTTCTTGCCCCTGGATATGATCGAATAAAACCACGCTGAAGGCGTTGAAACTACCTTCAATTGCTCAGACGGTCAAACGTTTTCAGACCTTGCTGCGGAACCATTCCTGCATGCGTGCCGCATCTTCCGGCGTATCCACGCCGACCATCGGCGGCAGATCGGAAATCACGACGCTGATGCGAAAGCCGTGCCACAGGGCCCGCAACTGCTCCAGTGCCTCAAATTTCTCCAACGGTGAAGGCGTCAATCGGGCATAGGCACGCAAGAAACGGGCACGATAGGCATACAGCCCGATGTGCCAGTAGGCCAGCATTCCGGACGGCAGGCTTTCCTTGCCCCCGGCACGGGCAAAGTGGTCACGCGCATAAGGAATCGTTGCGCGTGAAAAATACATGGCGTCGCCGTCGGCCTTGCACACCACCTTGACGATATTCGGATTGAAGAAATCGGCTGCATCGGCAATCGGATGCGCAACCGTGGCAATATCCGCACCGCTTTGTGCGAGTTGCCGTGCTGTCTGTGCGATCAGTTCCGGATCGATCAGCGGCTCGTCACCCTGGACGTTAACGACGATCGTGTCATCATCCCAGCCGCGTTTTTCGACAACTTCCGCCAGGCGATCCGTTCCGCTCGGATGATCGCTCCGCGTGAGCACGACCGAAAGCCCGTGACTTTCTGCTGCGGTCACCACGTCGGCGTGATCGGTTGCCACCCAGATTTCCTCGGCACCGGAAAGCATGGCGCGTTCGGCCACCCGGGCGACCATCGGCTTGCCGCCAAGATCGAGAAGCGGCTTGGCCGGCAGGCGCGTGGAGGCGTAGCGGGCAGGAACAACGACTTTGAATTTCATCATCGGCCTTTCGATAAATTCTTATTCGTCAAACGCATCAGGATTCGTCTGCAGAAAGCTGGCGCGCCTCGTCCTCAAGCATGACGGGAATGTCGTCACGCACCGGGAAAGCCAGTTTGCAGGGTTTGCAGACCAGTTCCGCAGCGGCCTTGCGGTATTCGAGATTGGCTTTGCAGATCGGGCAGACAAGGATGTCAAGCAGGCGTGCGTCCATCGAGTTTCTCCAGAATGGTGTCGAGCAATGAAGGGCCACCGGCAGGCATGTCAATGTGCGCCTCGACCGGTAACACCCATGCTTCGTTCGAAGTCAGTGTGGCACATTTTACCGCATCCTTCTCGGTCATCAGCAGCACGCCATCATCGGCGAAAGCAAGATCTGCCGCACTGTAAATGTGATGGTCGGGGAAAGGGTGCGCCGCGAAATCGAGCCCCATGGACTCAAGCTGCCTGAAGAAGCGCGACGGGTCGCCAATACCGGCCAGAGCATGCAAGGTTTTGCCGCGCAGGTCATCCGCCGTACAGCAGTGCTGCGCATCGGACAGGGCAATGAAACGCTGACCGGCAAGACGCATCGTAAACTCCGGCGAGCTGACCGGGGCGCATCGTGCCTGCGCTTCAGGCGCGGCATTCCACACCACCGCCGTCACCGCCGCCAGGCGTTGCCAGGGCTCGCGCAAGGGACCGGCGGGCAGCAGCCGGCCATTTCCCGCGCCACGCGCGTCAAACACGGCAATCTCGACCGCGCGTTGCAGACGATAGTGCTGCAGCCCATCGTCCGAAATGACGACAGTGCATTCGGGATGCACGTCCAGCAAAGCCCGTCCGGCCGCCACACGATCGCGACCGACGAACACCGGCAGCGCACTGCGCCGGGCCAGCAATAGGGGTTCATCGCCGACCACGGCGCACGCTGAATCCGCCGTCACCGCCTGCACGCTCTCCGCCGTTCCGGCATAGCCCCGGCTGATGATTCCCGGGCGCCAGCCTTTTTCGCCCAAACGTTTGGCCAGCCAGAGCACCAGCGGCGTCTTGCCGCTGCCGCCGACGGTCAGATTGCCGATGACGATGACCGGTACCGGCAGAGCGTACGAACGCAATACCCCGAAGCGATACAAGCCGCGCCGGAAAGCGACGAGCAGCCGGAACAGCCAGGAAAAGGGCAACAGCGGCAGCAACATGAGAGAAAAGTGTCGCCGGTACCACCAGCCGGGCAGGCGCCGTGCGATGCCGGAAAAACTCACATTCGACCCCTCAGCGGGGCGATTGCGTGGCGAATGAAATATGCGGATAACCCGCCATCTGGGCCGCCTGCATGATGTCGACCACGCTCTGATGCGTCGCCTTGGCGTCGGCATTGATGACGATGACCGGATCCTTGGCATCGCCTGCCGCGCGACGCAAGGCTTCGCTGATCGACCGGACATCGATCGCCGTCAACGGCGCCTTGTTGACCAGCACCTGCCCGGTCTGGGTTACGGCCACACTGACTTCATTCGGCTGTTCAGCCTGCTTGCTGGCGTCGGCCGTCGGCAGATTGATTTCCAGTCCGGAGAACTTGGCGTAAGTGGTGGTCAGCATCAGGAAAATGATGATCACCAGAAACACGTCAATGAGGGGAATCAGGTTGATTTCAGGCACATCCTGATCGCGACCGCGTTGAAAATTCATCGCCCGCTCCTCAGACCTTGCGCTCGCCGTGCAAGACCTCGACCAGACGCACGGCCTGCTGCTGCATCTCCAGCACGAAGCCATTGACCAGCGCACGGAAATGGCGCCAGAAAATCATTCCCGGAATGGCAATGATCAGGCCAAACCCGGTGTTGTAAAGCGCCACCGAGATGCCGTGCGCCAGTTGCATGGGATTGGTTCCCGTCGGCGATTGCGAACCGAAAATCTCGATCATGCCGACCACGGTACCAAACAGCCCCATCAGCGGGCTGATTGAAGCGATGGTCCCCAGCGTCGTCAGATAGCGTTCCAGCTCATGCGCCACCAGACTGCCGGCTTCCTCGATCGACTCTCTCATGATCTCGCGCGAACTGCCGACATTGCGCAAGCCGGCCGCCAGCACGCGACCCAGCGGCGACTGCGCCTCAAGATTGACGAGCATCGCGTCGTTCACGCCGCTCTGCCGGTACTCGGCCAGCACACGTTGCAACAAACCGTCTGGAAGCACCTTGGAACGGCGCAAGGCCACCAGGCGTTCGATGATCAGAGCAACGGCAATAATCGACGCAAACAACAAAGGCCAGATGGGCCAACCGGCAGCCAGAATGATTGAGAACACGCCTTACCCCTAATGATTTCTACAGCCGCAGACTTTAGCCTGAGCCGGCGCCAGCGGCAAGCCCCATACAAAAGTAATAGCAAAAATATTATCCACAAAATCTGTGGATAAGTTTGTGGATCAAAGGCAAATCCGCGACCTAACTACAGTACGCAAAAGACTTTTTCTTACTTTGCAGAAAAAACAGGCAGTTTAAATAACTACAATAAATCAATATGTTATATAGACCCCCTGCTGCTGCAAGGCTTTCAGCGCAGGCCTGGCCCAAAACGCTTGCCGGGTGTGCATGAATTGACTTGGATGTAGAATTGGCGCATGTCAGAAAGCACCTTCTCAGGCGCAAGCCTTGCTCCATCAGCACCCGTCATTCCGGTCTCAATGCTCAACCGGCTTGCACGCGAACGCCTTGAGTCCAGCTTTCCACTCTGCTGGGTCTCCGGCGAAGTCTCCAATCTGACCCATGCCACGTCCGGACACGTCTATTTCTCGCTCAAGGACGCCGCCGCCCAGGTCCGTTGCGTGATGTTCCGCAACCGCGCTCAGCTACTCGGCTGGCGACTCGAGAACGGCCAGCACATCGAAGCCCGCGTCCTGGTGACGCTCTACGAGGCACGCGGCGACTTCCAGCTCAATGTTGAAGCGGCGCGCCAGGCCGGGGTCGGCAATCTCTACGAACAATTTCTTCGCCGCAAGGATAAGCTCGAGCGCGAAGGGCTTTTTGCCACTGAATGCAAGCGCCCACTACCGGCCTTCCCACAATGTATCGGCATCGTCACTTCGCTGCAGGCGGCCGCGCTGAGAGACGTGCTGAGCACGCTCACGCGTCGCGCTGCGCATATCGACGTTGTGCTCTACCCGACGCCGGTACAGGGTGAAGGGGCTGCCGCGCAGATTGCGGCGGCCATTCGTAGCGCAAATGAACGTCATGAATGCGATGTGCTCATCGTCTGCCGTGGCGGCGGCAGCCTCGAAGACCTGTGGGCGTTCAATGACGAGACGCTGGCCCGGACGATCCGCGCCAGCGCCATTCCGATCATCACCGGTATCGGACACGAAACCGACGTCAGCATTGCCGATTTCGCCGCCGACCAGCGCGCGCCCACCCCCACTGCCGCCGCTGAACTGGCCGCACCGGAACGTGCTGCGCTAATGGCAGACCTTGTCGCCCGCCGGCGCGGTCTGCACCGACAGGTATGGCAAGACCTCGATCAGCGCAATCAACGTCTTGACGGGTTGGCGCATCGACTGCAGCATCCGGCGCAAGGTCTCATGCACCAGCGCGAACACCTGCTCAACCTGCAGCGACGCCTTGACAGCGGCCTGAGGCAAACCGGAACACGCGGACGCAATGCGCTTGCCAGCCTGACCCGGCGCTGGCTGCTGGCGCGACCCGGGACCAGTCTGTTCGCCCGGCAGCTTGAATCCCGCGCCGCAAAACTGCACAGCGGATGGCAAAAAATCCTTGACGACAGGGCGGGCGACCTTGCCTGCCTAGCCGCCAGCCTCACCCACCTCAACCCGGACGCCGTTCTCGCCCGGGGTTACAGCATCGTCACCGACCAGGCCGGCAATATCCTGCGTGACAGCCGAACAGTGGAACCAAATGACATGATCACTGTCTCCTTCCACAGTGGTCGGGCGGATGCGACAATTACTTCGGTGAATCATGAAGCAGCCCCGCCGAAGGCGCATAAAGGTTCGACTCGCTGAGAACAACAACCCACTCATAGCAACTCAAGGAGAAATCATGGAACATCAACTGCCACAACTGCCATTCGCCATGGACGCACTGGTGCCGCACATGTCGAAGGAAACCTTCGAATATCACTATGCCAAGCATCATCAGGCCTACGTCACCAACCTGAACAACCTGATCAAGGGCGGCGAATACGAAAACCTCTCTCTCGAAGCCATCGTCAAGAAGGCTCCGGCCGGCGGCATCTACAACAATTCTGCGCAGGTATGGAACCACACATTCTTCTGGAACTGCCTGAAACCCAATGGGGGTGGCGTTCCGGGCGGTGCGCTGGCGGCCGCCATCGACAAGAAGTGGGGTTCCTTCGACGAGTTCAAGAAAGCCTTCCAGACCTCCGCCGTCGGCAACTTCGGCTCCGCCTGGACCTGGCTGGTCAAGAAAGCCGACGGATCGGTAGACATCGTCAACATGGGCGCCGCCGGAACACCGCTGACCACCGCCGATACAGCGCTGCTTTGTATCGACGTCTGGGAACATGCCTACTACATCGATTACCGTAACCTGCGTCCGAAATTCGTGGAAACCTTTCTCAACAGTCTGGCCAACTGGTCCTTTGCCGAGAAGAATTTCGCCGGCTGAAACAAATTGCCGGATTGAAATACTGATTGCGCTGAAAAGGGCATCCCGTTCGGGATGCCCTTTTGCTTTCCGGGGCGCTGCAAAAGAATCGGAAAATCAGCCGTCCAATTTGTTGGCCATCGTCCCTGCCGGCAAGGCCGGACTGGTTTGCGTCGCTGGCCGGCAGCAGCAATCGCGGTACAGGGCGATTGCATGAATGCCAATGAGCATCGTCATTCCGGCGAAAGCCGGAATCCAGGTTTTTGGGGCACAAACTGGGTCCCGGCCTTCGCCGGGACGACACTTACTTGGGATAAATTGGCCATATGGAGCCATATCGGCATGACAAAAACATTCATGCAATTGCCCTGAATCGCGGTACCCGCCGACGGGAATGAATGATCGCAAGTGCTATCATTATCCTTTCTGGATTCAATCATGCAGAGAGGATTGCAGCTTCATGACCACAAGACATGCTTTTCGTACCCTCTACCTCGCACCCGCTTCAGGCGTGATCAGCGCTTCATCGACGGCACTCGGCCTGATCCGTGCCTACCAGCGGGAAGGCTTCGAGGTCGGCTTCGCCAAACCCGTTTCCGACGTCGGACTTGATTCCGGCCGCCCCGACCGCTCTGTGCACTTTGCCCGCACCCTGTGCGGGCTTTCCACCCCGGATCCGATTCCGGCAAAGCATGCCGAAGACATGATACGTGCCGGCGACGAGGCCAGTCTGCTGGAAGAAATTGTCGCCCTGGTCGAGTCTGCGCGCGGCACATGCAGCATGGTCATCGTCGAAGGCATTACGCCCAGCCACGATCACCCCCTGATGACCGATCTGGATCGCGCCATTGCCCGCAACCTTGGCGCGGAAGTCATCGTCCTCGTGCATGGACGGAATACCAGCGTACGCAACATTGTCGAGACCATCACCGATGCCTCGTATCGTTACGGTGGCGAGGGAGGACGTCCGCTGGCGGGAGCCATCGCCGTGCGCGTGCCGAAAGCCTCATCCTATCGTGAAGATATCGCCAGCGGACTTGCCGAATCAGGACTGAAGACGCCGCTGGTCTGCATATCGCCCGACAACCCCGAACTCTCTGCCCCTCGCCTGATCGACGTGGCCGAGAATCTCGGCTTCACGGTGGATCGCCCTGGCGACATCGAACAGGCCAGGGTTCATGAGATCATCGTGGCAGCGCGCAGTGCCGACAAACTCGTCGAACGCCTGCGCCCGGGTACCCTGATCGTGACTCCGGGCGATCGTTCCGATCTCGTCCTCGCTGCGGCGCTGGCTCGCGCCGGTGGCATGCCTATTGCCGGCCTGCTGCTCACCTGTGGCGAACCGATGGCCAAATCCATCGACACCTTTTTGAGCCCCCGCTTTGGCGATCTGCCGATACTGACCACCGAGTTGCAGACCTACGACGTCGCCGTGCGCATTTCCTCAATGGATCGTCGCGTCACGCTCAATGACCCGGAACGCATGGATCGCATCATGGACCATATCGCCGATCACGTTGATCTGAAACTTCTGATTACAACAGGTAACCGAAGCGGTGCGGGCCACATGACCCCGCCCATGTTCCGTCATCGCCTGATTCAGAATGCCCGAAACGCCGCACGGCGAATCGTTCTGCCGGAAGGCGACGAGCCGCGTACCATCCGCGCCGCAGTCATCTGCGCGGCCAAGGGCATTGCCCGTTGCGTGCTGCTCGCTCATCCCGACCAGGTTCGGGCCATTGCCCTGACCCATGGTATCGATCTGCCCGAAGCCAGTCCTTTCCTGGAAATTCTCGACCCGGCAACATTGCGCGCCAGATACGTCGCGCCGATGCTCGAGTTGCGCAAGGCGAAGGGTCTGACTGCACCGCAGGCCGAAGTCCATCTCGAGGACAGCGTGGTTCTCGGCACCATGCTGCTGGCCGAGGGCCATGTTGACGGACTCGTCTCCGGCGCCGTGCATACGACGGCGTCTACCGTACGACCGGCCTTGCAACTGATCAAGACGGCACCCGGTTCGAGCATCGTGTCGAGTGTATTTTTCATGCTCATGCCCGATCAGGTACTGGTCTATGGCGACTGTGCCATCAACCCGAACCCGACGGCCAGCGAACTGGCCGAAATCGCCATCCAGTCAGCCATCTCGGCCGCCGCCTTTGGCATCGAGCCGCGCGTGGCGATGATCTCCTACTCGACCGGGGCATCGGGAACCGGCGAGGATGTCGACAAGGTGCGCCAGGCCACCGCGATCGTCCGTCAGCGCTGTCCCGAACTCGTCATCGACGGACCGATCCAGTACGATGCAGCGACGGTGGAAAGTGTCGGCCGCCAGAAAGCCCCGGGCAGCCCGCTCGATGGTCACGCCAACGTCTTCATCTTCCCCGATCTCAACACCGGCAACACCACCTACAAGGCCGTCCAGCGTTCAGCCAATGTCGTTTCGGTCGGCCCGATGCTGCAGGGCCTGCGCAAACCGGTCAATGATCTTTCGCGCGGCGCGCTCGTCGACGACATCGTCTATACCATTGCGCTGACGGCCATCCAGGCCGGCTCGAACAGCACGTCAGACAAGGGATCATTGCCCTGATTAAATCGCCAAGGGGCAAGACCTGCTCAGGCCTGCCGTCGCCGTAGCAGGTGAATGATGATGAAACTGAGCACCGCTTCACCGCGCTGATTGACCGCCTGGTATTTCAGGCGGGCAATGCCGCGATCCGGTTTCGACGCCGACGGCCGGACTTCGAGCACTTCCACGTCGCTGTGCAGCGTGTCGCCAGGGCGTACCGGCACCAGCCAGCGAAGTTCGTCAATACCGGGGGAACCCAGACTCGATCCGGCGAGAACCCCGCTCTGGATGAACAGGCGGAAACACAGGAGCATGCTTTGAAAACCACTGGCAATCAGGCCACCGTAAGGCGATTCGGCCGCCGCATTGACATCCAGATGAAAGGCCTGCGGGTCATGGCGCCAGGCAAAATCGATGATTTCGGCTTCGCTCAGGGTAATGCCGCCCGAGACAAAACGCTGTCCGGCTTGCAGGTCGTCAAGGTAACGCGTGTCCATTCCAATCCTCACGATCAATGAAAAGATATGAATCACCGCAGCAACAGGGCGTGAAACGCCAAGCGTTGAATCTAATTGCACGCTTCAAAGTATCCTTTCCATCACTACCCCAGTCAATAGACAAAACAACGACCTCAAACGCCTGATAATCCGAATCGGTATTCCGCCTTTACTGCATCCTCTGTTATCTTCCCAATAATGCAAACAAAGATCCCCATCGCGCTCGCCGGCGCCCGCGATACGCTTCCCCTGGCCATCGGGACGACGCCATTCGCCATCATCTTCGGCACCCTGGCCGTCGCCGCAGGTTTGCCGCCGATCGCCGCGGTGGCCATGTCGGCCATCGTCTTTGCCGGTTCCGCCCAGTTCATTTCGCTCAGCCTGATCGGCGGCGGCGCTGCGCTGCCGGTGATCTGGCTGACCACCTTCGTCATCAACCTGCGCCACGCCCTCTACAGTGCCACGCTGCAACCGGTGGCCCGGGACTGGCCCCTGCCCTGGCGCGTCCTGTCCGCCTTCTGGCTCACCGACGAGTGCTTTGCCGTCATTGAACGACGGCTACAGACGGCAGGCGAGGCCGATGCATTGCCCTATTACCTGGGTTCCACACTGTTCTTCTACCTCAACTGGATTCTGTGGACCGCCGTCGGCGCCCTCGTCGGCCACCAGATTCCCGGGCTCGCCGCCCTTGGCCTCGATTTCGCCATGATCGCCACTTTTGCCGCCATGGTCGCCCCGCAGCTCAAGACATCGACACCGGTTGCGGTAGCCTTGGCCGCCGGCAGCGTCGCCTGGCTCGCCCATCCGCTGCCCTACAAGCTGGGGCTGCTTCTGGCCGCCCTGGCGGGGGTGGCAACGGGAGTAATGCTCGATTATCGCCAGCGGCGAGTGGCCGTCGAGGACAGGCCATGAGCGACACGCTGTGGGCCGCCATCCTCGGCATGTTTGCCGCAACCTTCCTGATTCGCGCCAGCTTCCTCGTCTTCGGCCAGAAACTGCGCTTCCCGCCGGCAGTCGTGCAGGCGCTCGCACACGTGCCGGTCGCCGTATTGACGGCCATCGTGGTTCCCGAGGCCATCGCCCCCGGCGGACAGCTCAGCCTGGCGCTCACCAATCCGTATCTGGTCGGCACCGTGGTCGCCGGACTCATCGCCTGGAAGAGCGGCCGTACCCTGACGGCGGTGATCATCAGCTTTGCCGTCTTCGGCCTGCTGCGCTGGCTGACCTGAGCCACGGATTTCCTCTGTCGTGGTCAGGCAATCGTGTACGAGCAGGATTGATAGCATCGTCATTCCGGCGAAAGCCGGAATCCAGGTTTTTGGGGCACAAACTGGGTCCCGGCCTTCGCCGGGACGACACTTACTTGGGATAAGTTGGCCATATGGAGCCATATCGGCATGACAAAAACATTCATGCAATTGCCCTGCATTGCGCGTTGTATTTGAATTATGTGTAACGTATTATCGCTTCCGGGGAGATATGTTGGTGACTTGCAGAGCAAAACCTGACCGTTTTGAAGCAAAACAATCATGACTGTTTACCGGCATCAAATTACGGCCACATGTCAGTAAAGCAAAACTACTGCAGCTTATTGTCCGGTTTTGCTGTTGCGGCTTTTCTATTCCTGGGAACGAGCGGTGCAGTTCAAGCCTCGCCGCCTGCCAGCCAGACCAGTCTTGCCGCCGAAAAATCCCCTGGCGCCACTGCGGCGCAAAAAGACACGCCGGTCATCGGCAGCGAACAGGACAGCCCCTCTTTTGCCACAGCTATCCTTGTTGTTGTCTCATTCCTCGCCATCACCGGGTATTTATTTTATCGGCGGCATGACGAACGCAAAGAAACGGTCAGGAAATACCGCGACCTATATGACCATGCGCCGGACATGTTCCTGTCGGTTGATGGCAAGACAGAAACAATCCTTGAATGCAATCAGACCTTGCTTGACAGCACGGGTTACTCAAGGGAAGAGCTGGTCGGTCTCTCGGCGTTTACACTCTACCATCCGGATTGTGCCGACCAGGTCCGTGCCATGCACCAGAAATTCATGTCCGATAGGGAAGTGCACGGTGTTGAGCTTCAATTGCGGCGCAAGGACGGCAGCACGGTTGAGGTCAGTCTGAGCGCCTCGGCGGTCTGCGATGCCAGAGGAAACCTCCTGCATTCGCGCACGGTGCTGCATGACATTTCCGAGCACAAGCGACTTGAGCAGGCGC
>JFJP01001740.1_pt1 | contig 56442 bp, 36 predicted proteins | sample 431651 | NCBI WGS metagenome assembly JFJP01 (sample SAMN02602958, study PRJNA72255) | Microbial mat metagenome, whole genome shotgun sequencing project. | biome: fresh water; feature: sink hole; material: water; isolation source: purple microbial (photo- and chemosynthetic) mats found in... | reverse complement strand
TTGGAGTCGCCATGCCACGTCGGCCACGCATTAAATTAGCCGGATTGCCGCAGCATATTGTTCAGCGCGGAATCAATCGAGAGCCCTGTTTCTTCGCCGAGGAGGATTACCATTTTTACCTCCACTGGCTGGAAAAATCGGCTGCCGATTGGCACTGCCACATCCATGCCTATGTCCTCATGACCAACCACGTTCATCTGCTGGTCACGCCGGAAAGCGAAGCTGGAATTGCCAAGCTCATGCAAGCCATCGGGCGACGTTACGTGCAGTACGTTAACCGCAGTTATCACCGCACCGGCAGCCTGTGGGAAGGGCGCTATAAATCCAGTGTGATCCAGGCCGAAACCTACCTGCTCACCTGCATGCGCTATATCGAACTTAACCCCATTCGTGCCTCGATGGTGCAAGATCCCGCCCATTACCGCTGGAGCAGCTACCGGCATAACGGACTGGGTCAATCTGATTCACGGATCACCCCGCATCCCGTATTTCTGGCCCTGAATCGGGATGCTACTGAAAGGCAAGCCGCTTATCGCGCCCTGTTCCGCAGCGAACTGGACGAAGAGGCGCTGGCCGACATCCGGCTTGCACTATCGCAGAGCCAGCCGCTCGGGCACGGTCGTTTTGGCGACCAGATTTGTGCGGCGGCGGGGATCAGGCGAACACAGAGGCGACCCGGAAGACCGGCAGGCAAGATAGAACAATCCACAGGCACTGAATCACAGCCTGATTTTGGATTCTGAATAGAGGGGGATGACTATGAAATTGATGAGAAATAGTAATGCGATGCTGACCCCTTTAGCCCGGGTACTGGCGCGGACACCGTTCATGGCGGAGCGGATAACGATTTGGTCTACGGAATGGACAAGGATGATGTCCTTTTCGGCGACGGCGGCAATGACCTGATCTATGGCGATGGGAACAATCCAGGGGGTAATTCAGTCGTCTGGACCTTGCCCGAGAACCATGGCAATGACACCCTGAAGATATCCGTGCTTATTGGCATACAGGCCGACGCTGAAAACCAAAGGGCAAATAATCGGCGCACCGCAACGCGAGTGGCAAATGAACACACTTATCGGAGGGCAGCGTAATGACCGGACTACTCCTTCTTTTTGTCACTGGACTATGGATGGCTATTGTCATTTGGCTGAGCAAAATCATCATGAAGATATTGCCCGAGACAAAGTGGCGCAGCCTCTTTGGGTTGCTGGTATTCGTGGCACTGCTGCCGCTTCCAGTAATCGACGAGATTGTTGGTGGCTGGCAGTTTCAACAACTGTGCAAGGAAAATTCGACGATTCAAGTGGATCGCGAAAAGGCGAAGGGACGAACCGTTTATTTTGCTCATCAACCAGATATTGAAATTAAAGGTTCTTGGGTGCGCATCATTTTACAACCAGCACTTTTTGCTGATGCTACAACAGGCAAGCCGGTAATAAGTTTTAATGACCTGATTGCCGAAGGAGGGTGGTTTATCCGAACACTGGGTATTTCTGAAGGGGGGATGCCGTTGACCTTCAAAGGCTCATGTCATGCGGAGAGTAAATTGCCATCAAAGTCGATTCTTAAAGAACTAGATATAACGCTAATTCGCGGTTCGGAAATCAAAACGGAGAAGAAAAATGACAACGATAAATGACGCATACATTAATGCACTTTTAGCAGATGCCTCCTATGTCGATATTGCAGGTAGCCGACCTTTAGAGGAACAATTATCCGGCCGCATGACTGAACCCCTCGCCAAATTCATCGGTGAAAACTTCACCGTCGTCACTCAAGTCAGCAAGAACGGTCTGTTGGAATCAAGCTTTGACGCTACTGTCTGGAAAGGCAATGCAGGTACGCCCTACGCAGGGCAAACTTATGTTTCCATGCGTGGAACACAAGAATTTACTGATTTTGTACAAGATGTCGATCTGTCTTTAACAGGATTGGCTCATGCCCAATTGATGGACATGGTCAACTGGTGGTTGCGCGAGACGACACCTGCCAACCTGATGGCAAAGCAGATTGCCATCAATACCATCGTCGTACCCGGAGGGTTAACCCTGCAGAACTTTGTCGCGGCGCCCGACGTGCAAGGGACAGGGGCTTTAGCTGATTATGTTGGCGCCATCAAATCTATCAACGGTCACAGTCTTGGTGGCTATCTCGCCAGCGCCTTCGTACGTCTGTTTGGTAATCAACTGCCGCCGATTGAAATAATCACCTTCAACAGCGCCGGGTTCAATCGACTCGCAACCTTCAATATTGAGAACGGCTTTAACCAGATTACTCAGGTCATTGGCACAGGATTAGGTTTGAGCAGCTTTTCCGGAGCGCAGAACAACTACTTTGCCGAGAATGGCATCAACGTTACTACCAACACCTGGAACCCGATCGGATTCCGGCAATACGGTGAACGCATCGGGCTGTTTCAGGAGAATCTTACGCCGAGCGTTTACGACAACCATTCCATGTACAAGCTGACCGACCTGTTAACTTTGGGCAACGTGATGGCGCAACTGGACACGACGCTGGATTTGACCAGGCTGTCCGCTCTGGTTAATACAGCAAGCTGTCAAATGGCTAACTCGTACGAGAGTGTGCTCGATGCACTCAGGAAATTGTTGCTGGGGCCCGACGTAACCCCAACGAAGATAGGAGACAGCAGCGCAGGGAATGCAGGCCCACAACCTGATTCGCGGATTGAGTTCCAGACCAATCTGAAAGATTTACAGGTGTCCACTGCCTTCAAAGCCATCACCGAAAAAGTCACGATTGAATCCCTCGTTGGCAAATCGGCCGCCGGTATTGCCGGCCTCGCCAAGGATGGCGACATCGACGCACTGGCCTACCGTTACGCCTTGCGTGCCGGCAACCCGTTTGTCGTACTCACCACGCCTGCGTTCTACGCTAAGCACAACACTGCCGGCGAACTCGACCTGTACAACGCGACGACAGGCGAAGGCGAACTCACTGACCACTACCTCTCGGATCGCGCCAAATACCTCGAATGGCGAATCAGAGCCAATACCGCCGACAAACAGGAACTCGAAGGCAGCCAATACGGCAGCTACGATTCCCGCAACTGGGAATTCACCGACCTCTCCATCGACAGCACCTTCCAGACCGGCAACCTTCAGACCATCAAGGTTCTGGGCCTCCCGTTCGACTACGCCAAACCGTTCAACAAAATGATTTTTGGAGGCGACAAGGCTGAAATACTCCAAGGCGGCGAAAAGGACGACCTCCTGTACGGTGGCGGCGGCAACGACACCCTGGACGGTAGCAAGGGCGACGACTACATCGAAGGCAACGCCGGAAAAGAGTCCCTGAAGGGCGGCGAAGGTAACGATATCCTCCTTGGCGGCATTGGCGATGACGAAATCACTGGCGGTACCGGCAACGACATTCTCCAGGGTGGCAAGAACAACGACACTTACATATTTGCGAGTGGTGACGGTACCGATATCATCACCGACGTCGACGGCAGTGGATCGATCAAGATCAGCGGTCAAACGCTAGGCATCGCCACGCTGACCTCGGAAAGCATCTACAAGGACACCGCCTCCGGCCAGACCATCGTCAAACTCAACGGTGGCAACACCCTCGTTATACTGAAAGAAGGCACGACCGACCGCATCCTGGTCAATGACTGGTCGACTGCCAAGGCACTGGGCCTCACGCTGCAAGACAACACCCCGACCGTACCCGCGACCACCCTCAGCGGCGACTTCAAGAAAGCCACCAACGGCAACGACTACGTGATGTTGGCAAATGGCAACTACGACAGTGCCGGTGTCGAAGTCAATGCCCTTGACCTGATCAGCGGTACGGCCGGCAATGACGTGATCGACGGCAAAGGTGGGGATGATGCGCTCTCGGGGATGGCTGGGGATGACTTCATCGTCGGCGGCAGTGGCAATGATGAGATACAAGGCGGATCGGGTAAAGACACGATCATTGGCGGTACTGGCGACGATGCCATTTATGGTTCAAGCGATCTGCCTATCGACAAGCCAACAAGAATTGACTTTGCCAGACCGGTCAATAGTTACCGCTACCCGCAAGCAACCGGATTTAACTGGACCTCGGGCTACTACGGAACGTATCCCAATGGAGTTCCCGATAGCTACAGCGACGCACCAAGGAACCGGTTGGCCGGTGATCAGGGCAACATCGTTGATGGCGGGTCGGGCAACGACTTCATTGCCGCGGGTACCGGCGCGGATACCGTGCATGGCGGAGTGGATAACGATTTAATCTACGGAATGGACAAGGATGATGTCCTTTTCGGCGACGGCGGCAATGACCTGATCTATGGCGACGGAAACATGCCAGGTGGTAATTCAGTCGTCTGGACCTTGCCCGAGAGCCATGGCAATGACGTTATCGACGGTGGTGACGGTGACGATTACATCTACGGGCAAGGTGGAAATGACATCATTTTTGGCGGGATAGGTAATGACACGATCCGGGGCGATGACGACGAAGCCAATCTACCTGCTGCATACCATCGCGACGATTTCCTCTTCGGCGGGGCGGGAGCCGACCAGCTAGATGGTGGTGGGGGTAATGATTATCTGGAAGGCGGCACGGGGGATGACACGATCTGGGGCGGTGTGGGAAAAGATATTTATATATTTAACGCCGGCGACGGGATGGATACTGTTTACGACAGCAAAGCGGACAACAACATTTTCCGTTTTGGTGCGGGCGTCAACAAGGATGACATCAAGCTGCATCTCGGTTCTCTGATGCTTGATATGGGCAATGGCGATGGAGTGCACATTGCCGGTTTCGATCAAAACGACGTATTCAACAGTTCCTCGATCAGCAGCTTCGAATTCGCCGACGGTAGTACCCTATCGACCAACGAACTTCTGGCGCGCGGGTTCGATATTGACGGGACGGCAGACGCCGAGGCGATCTTAGGCACCAATACCACAGACCGCATCACCGGCAAGGGAGGTACCGACTATTTGAACGGGGGGGCCGGCGACGACACCTATATCTTTCAAACGGGCGATAGCACTCCTGCCGCTGGCGGTGCATTCGAAGACATAATCGATGAAAGCGGCAACGACACGGTACGCCTCAACAGCGTGAGTGCCAGCAGTGTCCAAGTGAGTGCAATGAACGATGGAACGGTACTGCTGATCGAATACGGGACAAGCGACAAACTGGCGATCGTGGACGGTGTGGGCGGCGCCATTGAGAACTTCGAAATCGGCAGCGAGAAACTCTCAACCAGCCAGCTCATCGGACATTACTCGGCAACAACGATGACACTTGTCGGTGACGACGGGTCTCAGCTCATCCAGGGAGGTCGGGGGAACGAATGGCTTGTCGCCAGTGGGGGCAACGATACACTCTCGGGAGGAACGGGTGCCGATTTGCTTTATGGCGGCCTCGGCAACGATACGTATTTGTGGGGTGCGGGTGACGGCCAGGATTTCATCGACAATACCGATACCTCGACTGGCTCGACTGACACCCTGATTATCACGGGCGGACTGCTGCCCGCCGATCTTGTTCTTGGGCGCATCGGGAATGATCTGATTGTTCGTCTGCGTAATACTGAAGATCGAATGACGGTGTTGAACCATTACTCAGGGACTCCCATTGATGCCATCAGTTTCGCAGACGGAACCCTGTGGAATGGGGCGGATATCGACGCTCATCTCAATAATGAACTGACGGCCAATGCCGATATTTATTACGGCACTGAAGGCAACGACACCATCAATGCGCTGGACGGGAATGACACTCTGAATGGCGCGGGTGGTGACGACCAGCTTTATGGCGAAAGCGGAGACGACAGCATCGATGGAGGAGCGGGCAACGATACGCTTGATGGTGGCGCCGGCAATGACGTTTTGATTGGTGGCGCTGGCAACGACTGCTACGTTGTCGACAGTAGCAGCGATGTTGTCAACGAAGCAGCGAACGCCGGTACGGACAGCGTTCAGTCGAGTGTCTCTTACACCCTCGCCGCCAATGTCGAAAACCTGACGCTCACCGGAACAGAGGCGATCAGCGGCACAGGCAACGCACTCGACAACGTCCTTATCGGAAATGGCATCGCCAATACGCTGACCGGTGACGCCGGCAACGATACGCTGATCGGCGGCAGCGGCGACGACACTTTGCTGGGAGGAGCCGGCAACAACACCTACCGGTTTGCAAGAGGTGACGGTCAGGACACGATCAGTTCCTTCAATGATGCCACTGCGGGGAAATTGAATGTACTTGAGTTCATGACCGGCATTGCTCCTGGCGATATTCGATTGGCGCGAGCCAACAACGACCTCACGTTCTCTGTTTCAGGAGACAGCGACAAGGTTACCGTTAGCGACTTCTTCCTGAACGAGACTTCGAGCAATTCCTACAATCCGGTACAACAGGTCAAGTTCGCAGATAGCACGATGTGGACGTTGAGTGACCTGCTCGCCCGACTGAGCGCACCCCCCTCGGGAAGCAACAATGTCGTGACGATTAATGAAGACACACCATATACGTTGCGTATTGCCGATTTCGGCTTTAGCGATCCAGATGCCGGAGATATCCTCAATGCCGTGCGTATCGACCGTCTACCGCAGGCCGGAAGCCTAATGCTTAATGGCGTCGCAGTTGTCGCCGGGCAGGTGATTACCGACCCAAATATTTCTGGCCTGGTATTTAGCCCAAGCTACAACGCCAATGGTTTGCATTACGCGGGTTTTGATTTTTCGGTAGAAGACCAGAACGGGGTGTTTGATACCAGCCCGAATACGTTGAACTTCAATGTCACGCAGGTCAACGACGCGCCGGCTTTTGTGGGAGCTCCAGGCACCGGCATCGTGACGCTGGACCTAACTACCTCAAGTTACGCAACCGGTATCGCACAGCAAAGCGACGGAAAGTACGTGATATCCGCCGCAGAAATTTACGGCGGTGACTTCATGGTTGCGCGTTTCAACAAAAACGGCACACCGGACACCTCTTTCAACGGCGATGGACATGTCATCACCTCGATTGGCGCCGGTGCCGACAAGTCACAATACGTTGCCATTCAAGCAGATGGGCGGATTTTAGTCGGCGGATATAGCAACCCGTCAACGACGTCACTTCTATACCAAGATTTTTGCTTGGTCCGTTACAACAGCGACGGTTCTCTTGATCCCACTTTTAGCGGCGATGGCATAGCTACCACCGATATCGCCGGTGATAACGATGCGTCTTACGCGATGGCCGTGCAGGCAGACGGGAAGATTGTGCTCGTCGGAACAACCAATGCCTACAACTCGGCATCAGCGATAGTGCGCTATCGTACCGATGGATCGCTCGATACGAGCTTCGATAATGACGGCAAAGTAAAGGTCGCAGGCTACAAAACCATCGTTTCAGTGGCTATTCAGTCTGATGGGAAGATACTTGCCGCCGGCTACAACAATTCCAACTATGACTTCCTTTTGCAACGCTATAACGCCAACGGATCTCTGGATTCGACGTTCAACGGCAGTGGCAGCATCATTATTGATTCCGGCGGTAGTGATTATGCATATTCGACGACGATTCAATCCGAAGGGAAGATTCTTGTCATTGGCAGGATGGGCAACACATCGGCATTTTTCCGCTTCAATATTGACGGTTCCCGAGATACGACTTTCGGAGTCAATGGAAGGGTCAATACAACTCACAGCGATGACTTGATTGCGGTTCAATCCGATGGAAAAATACTGGTAGCTGGCTCACTTTATCCCTCATCCTCTATTCTTTCATTAGCGCGCTACAACCGCGATGGCTCTCTGGATACTGCGTTTGGTTCCAACGGCTTAGTTACAACCAGCGTTTCCGGGACTTCAATACAAGCGAGGTCCATCACGGTTCAAACTGACGGGAGGATACTGCTTGCTGGATACCGAGGCCCCAGCGGCACGGTGCCGCAAAACCCCATGCTGATTCGCTACAATGCGGACGGTAGTCTGGATACGTCCTTCGGCGCTGATCCGTCCATTGCCGATCGAACGATTGGACAAGGCAACCTGCTCAGCTTTGCGATTCCGAGCAACATGTTCATCGACCTGGATGCCGGCGATACGCTGACCTATTCGGCGACGAAAGCCGATGGTTCAACGCTCCCGTCATGGTTGTCATTCAACCCAGCGACCCGGACCTTTAGTGGAACGCCAACCAGCGACGATGTGGGAGCCGTTAGCGTCAAGGTGCTTGTAACGGATGGGGGCGGTTTAAGCACTTCCAGCAACGCCTTCAATGTGACCGTCACCTCCAACGGTAATGCATCTCCCACAGGGAGTGTATCCATATCTGGCACGGCAACCCAGAACCAGACCCTGATCGCCAGCAACACGCTGTCCGACGCTGATGGCATGGGTTCTGTGGGTTACCAGTGGCAATACTCAAGCGATGGCAGCACCTGGAATGCCATCAGTGGCGCCACGGCTGGCAGTTTCACCCTGGCCGAAGCCCTGGTCGGCAAGCAAGTTCGCGTTCTGGCGTCTTACACCGATGCTCACGGCACCGCCGAGTCCAAGGCCAGTTCCGCGACCGTCACGGTGGCCAACGTCAACGACACCCCGACCGGAACGGTCACCTTGACTGGCACAGCCGCTCAGAACCAGGCTCTGACGGCGGCTAACACGCTGGCCGACATCGACGGTCTGGGCAGCATCGGCTACCAGTGGCAATCCTCGACTGACGGCACCGCCTGGAACGCCATAGCCGGTGCCACGGCCGGCAGTTTCACCCTGGCCGAAGCACAGGTCGGCCAGCAAGTCCGTGTTGTTGCCAGCTACACCGATGCTCACGGCACGGCCGAATCCAAGGCCAGTTCCGCGACCGCCGCAGTGGCCAACGTCAACGACACCCCGATCGGCGGCGTGACGGTGACTGGTACAGCCGCACAGAACCAGATCCTGACGGCGGACAACACCTTGGCCGATGTCGATGGTCTGGGCACTATCGCTTACCAATGGCAATCGTCGACCGACGGCACCGTCTGGAACGCCATAGCCGGTGCCACGGCAGGCAGTTTCACCCTGGCCGAAGCACAGGTCGGTCAGCAGGTGCGTGTTGTTGCCAGCTACACCGACGCTCACGGCACGGCTGAATCCAAAGCCAGTTCCGCGACCGCCGCAGTGGCCAACGTCAACGACGTCCCGACGGGAAGCGTAACGGTGGCTGGTACTGCCGCGCAGAACCAGACCCTGACGGCGGCCAATAACCTGGCCGACATCGACGGTCTGGGCACAATCGGTTACCAATGGCAATCCTCGACTGATGGCACGACCTGGACCGCCATCAGTGGCGCCACGGCCGGCAGCTTCACGCTGGCCGAAGCACAGGTTGGCCAGCAGGTTCGCATTCTGGCGTCTTATACAGATGCTCACGGTACGGCCGAGTCCAAGGCCAGTTCAGCGACCGCGGCAATCGCCAACGTGAACGACGCTCCGGTGGTTGCTCACACCATCGCAGCCCAGTCTGCTACCGAAGATACAGCCTTCAGTTTCACCGTTCCGGGCGACGCGTTTACCGATGTCGATCTCGGCGACAGCCTGACCTTCTCCGCCACACGGGGAGATGGCTCGGCCTTGCCGGACTGGCTTTCCTTTGATGCGGCGACGCGAACCTTCAGCGGCACACCGGTCAACGGCGATGTCGGCCGCCTTGGTCTCAAGGTCACGGCCACTGATCTCGCGGGTGCCAGCGCTTCCAGTGGTTTTGATCTCGCCGTGGCCAACACCAACGATGACCCGGTTGTGGCAAACGCCATCCTTGCGCAGACGGCGAGCGAAGCGACTGCGTTCAGCTTTGTCGTAGCGGACAACGCTTTCACCGATGTTGATGCCGGCGATGTGCTGAGTCTTTCAGCGACGCAGGGAGATGGATCGGCGCTGCCGGGCTGGCTGAGCTTCGATGCCACTGCACGCCGTTTCAGCGGCACCCCGGCGTTTGGCGACGTGGGCAAGCTGTCTCTCAAAGTTATTGCGACCGATCTGGCCGGTGCCAGCGTCAGCCAGGATGTCGCGCTGACCGTCAGTGCTGTCACGGGCGTCAACCTGATCGGAAGCTCCGGAAACGATGTGCTGACTGGTACGCCGTATAACGACACGCTGGATGGCGCTGCAGGTCTTGACCGGATGGCGGGTGGTGCCGGAAATGATACCTACTACATCGACAACACCGGGGATGTGGTGGTCGAACTGGCGGGAGAAGGAAGTGATAGTGTCGTCTCTTCCATAACGCATAGCCTCGCCGCCAATGTTGAAAACCTGACCTTGGCCGGTACGGTGGCCATCAACGGCACCGGCAATGCCCTGAACAACGTGCTCACCGGCAACACGGCTGCCAATATCCTCAATGGCGGTGCCGGCGCCGACACCCTGATAGGCGGTCTGGGCAACGACACCTATGTCGTGGATAACGTCGGCGACATCGTTGGCGAGAACGCCAACGAGGGCACCGATCTCGTCCAGTCGAGCATCACCTGGACTCTGGGCGACAATGTCGAGAACCTGGCCCTGACCGGTACGGCGGCCATCAACGGTAGCGGCAACGCCCTGAATAATGCGCTCACCGGCAACAGTGCAGCCAATACCCTGTCTGCGGGAGACGGCAACGACTCGGTTAATGGCGGTGCTGGAGCCGACACCCTGATTGGTGGCTTGGGCAACGACACGTATGTGGTCGACAACGTGGGCGACGTCATTAGCGAAAACGCATATGAAGGTGCAGACCTTGTGCAGTCGAGTGTCAGCTATGCGCTCTCCGCTGATGTCGAGAATCTGACGCTGACCGGCGCCCTGGTCATCAACGGCGGCGGCAACGCACTGGACAACGTACTCATCGGCAACAGCGCGGCCAACACCCTGTCCGGGGGAGATGGCAACGACACGCTGAATGGTGGTACCGGTGCTGACACCCTGATTGGCGGGCTGGGCAACGACAGCTATAGCGTGGATAACGTGGGCGACGTGGTTGCGGAAAACGCTAATGAAGGCACCGATCTGCTTCAATCGAGCGTCACCTGCACGCTTCCAGCCGATGTTGAGAATCTGACCCTGATTGGCACGAGCGCCATCACCGGCACCGGCAACACGCTGGACAACGTGATTATCGGCAACAACGCGGCCAACACCCTGAGCGGAGGAGACGGCAACGACACTTTGAGTGGAGGGACCGGCAGCGATGCGCTTTACGGCGGCGCAGGTGACGACACGCTGTTGCTTGCCGCCGACAACAACTGGGTTTCCGGCTATGCGGCGTTCAACGCCGGCAGTCCGGGAAATGCAGGCAGTGGCGAGTTTGTCGGCATTACCGGGAAAGTACGGCTCTACGATCTGTTTGACGGCGGCAGCGGAGTCGACTCCATGCAAGGCACTGGCGGCAATGATGCCATCTTCCTTGACGACGGGTTCAGCCCGCTACCGGTGGCCATGGGGGCCCGCTTTGCCAACGTGGAAATTATCCGCGCGGGAGACGGCGATGACGTCATCGATCTGACCAGCGACCGTTACGGTTATGGCGATGTTTTTCTCGATGGTGGCAACGGTAACGACGTCATGTGGTCTAGCGCGGGAAATGACGTCCTGCTGGCGGGCGCAGGAAACGATAATTTGTTCGGCGGGGTTGGGAACGATTTGCACGACGGGAGTCTAGGCAACGACAAGCTCCTCGGGGCCAAGGGTAATGATCTGCTGCTCGGAGGTCTCGGCAATGACATCCTGGACGGCGGTGCCGGCAACGACGTCATCCTCTTCAACAAGGGCGATGGCCAGGACACCTTTGCTACGGGAGGCACCGGCAGCGACACCCTGTCGCTCGGCGGCAGCTTCGCCTACAGCGATCTCACGTTCACCAAGTCGAGTGCCGACCTGGTCATGAAGCTTGGCAGCAGCGACCAAATCACCTTCAAGAACTGGTATGCCGCAACACCGTCCAAACCCGTCGTCAATCTGCAGGTGATTGCCGAAGCCATGGCCGGATTCAATGCCGGCGGCAGCGACCCGCTGCTCGACCAGAAGGTGGAGGCGTTCAACTTCGCCGGACTGGCCGGCGCCTTCGATGCTGCACGGGTTGCGAATCCGACGCTGAGCAGTTGGGCGTTGACCAATGCTCTGACCAGCTTCCAACTGATGGGATCGGATACGGCAGCACTCGGTGGCGACCTGGCGTATCAGTACGGCAAGAACGGCACGCTGGCCGGCATCGGTCTCACGGCGGCGCAGGGGGTCATAAACGATGCCAGCTTCGGCACCCAGGCCCAGACCCTGCAAGCGCTCTCGAGTTTGCAGACTGGAGCGGTGCGATTGAGTTGAAAGGAGCCACTTACTCAGCAGTCAGGAATTAAGACTACAAAAAATGCCCTCACCCCAACCCCTCTCCCGCGGGAGAGGGGCTTAGAAACCATCGCCCTGCGGGAGGGGGTGCGCGGCAGCGCGGTGAGGGCAGTGGGTATGCACTGTCGCTGTGCTTAATTTTGTAAAGGCCGAAATGTTTTCAAAACTGTTCACATTTCTAATTCAGCATCTCCCGCTGAGCGCGCTACGTTCTGGCTACGAGCGGCTGCAGGGCGCGTTCGAGCGCCGCTTGCCGCAGACCGACCCGCACCCGCTGGAGTTCTACCCACCGCTTCTGCGGCTGACCGAGTCGCCGCCTAACCCGATGGGTCGCAAAGTCCTGTGGATGTTGCTCATCCTGCTCGCCGCGCTGCTGCTCTGGGCCCTGATCGGTCAGCTCGACATCGTCGCCGTCGCCGAAGGCAAGCTCATCCCGCAGAGCTACCTCAAGATCGTGCAGCCGTCCGAGTCCGGCATCGTCAAGGAAATCCTCGTGCACGAAGGCGATACGGTCAAGGCCGGTCAGGTCCTGATGCGCATGGACACCCTGATCAGCGAAGCCGATGCCAAATCCATCGCCGCCGACTATCGCCGCAAGCGCGCCACGCTGACACGCATCGATGCCGAACTTTCCAACCGGCCCTATGTCGCCGCACCCGAGGATACTCCCGAACTGGCGCGTGAAATCGCCGCCCAGTACCGGGCCAACCGCGCTGCCCTGGAAGCCGCTCTCGCCGAAGAGACCAGCCGGCTAGTCCGCTACCGTCATGATCTGGCTTCGTCCGAGCAGGTCAAAGCCAAGCTGATCGAAACCCTGCCGCATTACCAGGAACAGGACAAGGCCTTCGAGAAGCTGGCCAGGGACGGCTACGCCGGCAGCCTGATGGCCAGCGACAAGAAACGCGAGCGCATCGAAAAGGAACAGGAACTCAAGAACCAGACGCACCTGATCGAATCGAATCGCGCCTATGTCATCCAATCGGAAAAGCGGCTCGCCCAGATCGACAGCGACTACCGCCGCCAACTGCATAGCGAACGCAACGAGGTGCATGGCCAGGCCGAGAAACTGGCGCAGGAAGTGGCCAAGCAGACGCATCGCCAGTCCCTGATGGAACTCAAGGCCACCCAGGACAGCGTGGTCAAGGATTTGTCCACGCATACCACCGGCACCGTCGTGCAGCCAGGGACGGTATTGCTCACTCTGGTGCCGAAAGAAGAAACCCTGCGCGCCGAAGTGTGGGTCAGCAACGAGGACATCGGCTTCGTGCGCCAGGGCCAGCCGGTCAAACTCAAGTTCGCTGCCTTTACCTTCCAGAAATACGGTATGGTCGAAGGCGTGGTCGTGCACGTCAGTGCCGATTCAGCCGACAGCAGCACGAATGCCGGGACGGGAACTGCAGCGTCGAATGAGCGTAACCCGAACCGGGCTCAGCCACTGGTCTACAAGGCGCTGGTCGCCCTCAAAAGCATGTACCTTGAAATGGATGGGCAGCGCTATGAACTCGCCGCCGGGATGCAGACCAATGCCGAAATCCTGCTCGGCACGCGGAGCGTCATGGAGTTCCTGCTCTCCCCGGTGCGCAAGGCCTGGCATGAGGCGGGGAGGGAACGCTGAGGCCGGCCTGCTGAACGCGCAGGCGGTAGTACGGGTGGCGCTAGATCTCAATAATGGTGTCGTTGTAGAGTGCCACCATTGGGTCATGCGTCATTAGCCGCATCGGCTCGACCAATGCTTGTGCAATGAGGATGCGGTCAAACGGGTCCTGATGGTGCACCGGTAGGTTTTCGACGACCATGGCATGCTCGGCCTCGACCGGCAGGAATCGGTAGCCTGACTCGCGGAAATAGCGCACTGCGTCCTGGCTGGATACTGGCATGTCGCCACGACCAAGCGCATGCTTGATGGCGATTTCCCAGACGCTTGCCGTGCTGATCCAGACCGACGACTTGGGCGATTCGATCAACTCGCGCGCTTTCTTCGGCAGCTTCGGGCTGTCGGTAATCGCCCATAGGGCAACGTGCGTATCAAGCAGAAGATTCAAGATTGCTGCCCGCCCCTGAACAAGCGTCCTACCTCGTCGTTATGGGCGTCGATGCTGTCCGGCACCTCAAAGCGACCCTTGGCGACGCCGATGCGCTTCCCGGCCGACGCCGAATCCATTGGCACCAGCTTGGCTGCCGGACGGCCGTTGCGGGCGATGACGATCTCGCTCTCCTGACCCAGCTCGATGGCTTCGACCAAGCGGGACAGTGAAGACTTCGCTTGAAGCATATTGACGGACAGCATGGCATTCTCCTAGATTGAAGGTTAGTCTAGTCTAGCCAGAGATGAACGTCAAACGTAGTAAAAACACAAAATCGGATGATTTCAGATGTCCTGTCTCACATGATGAGAGAACGCTAGCCACAAGTCCCAACCGCACCGCAGGCAGTACAGAAATCGCAGCCGTCCTTGCGGATCATGGTGTAGTTTCCGCATTCTCCGCATAGCTTGCCGGCGGTCGGTCTGGCGGCTGTACTGCCGGCCGGTGACTCAAGAATGCCCATCTGCTGCAGCGGCATGCCGTTTTCGTCGAGAATGCCGAGCATGGCGTAGCGGTGGATGATGAGTTGCGCGAGATAGGCTACGGTCGACGGGTAGTTGGTCTGTTTGCGCGTGCCGGGGATGAAAGCTATGAAATCGCCGAGCGGTTCGGGGTAGTCGAGCAGCTTGCGCAGTTTCATGCCGATCCAGGCCGGGTCGAGGACACGCATGTCGAGCGAAAGCAGCTTGGTCAGGCCGTCGAGGGCGCGCGGGTAGTTGCCTGAGAGCCACACCGAGTAGGGCCGGGTGACGCCGTCGGGCAGGGTGATTTCCTTGAGGCCGAGAACGAAATCTTCTTCGGTCGCCGGGTTGAAGATGTCGACCGTCCAGGACAGCGTACCGTCGGTGCCTGTCTTCGGCTCCTTCAGGCTGAACATGGCGTCGAGCACCGGCGTCGGGCCTTCGTTCCTGAAAGCGCCCAATTGTTCAACACGGAACTGGATCAGGCGCGCCATCGCCGAGACGATCGACGGCATGCGTTTGCGCTCGCCATGGGGTGGGAAAGCCATGTCGAAGCCTTCACCGTTGGGCGTCCTGGCCAGGGATTCAAGCTTGAGCGCCAGCCAGCCGTGGTCATTGGCGCGCATGTCCATGGACAGCGTCTTGGCCACGGCGCCGAGGCCGCGCGGCTGTGCCGGGCCATTGACCCAGGCTTCGAACGGCCAAGAGCGGCCTTCCTGTTCAACATGGCCGACAAACAGGGCGAACTTGCCGAGTTCGTGCTCGATCATGTAGGTCCACGACATGTTGCCTTCCGGCAGGTTCGGGCGGCCCGGCCAGCGCAGGCTGGAGAGCACCGGTGCCGGCAGGTTCTTGATCGACAGGCGGCGGTTGGCGTCGCCGCTGATGAAGTCCTGCGGCTGTTTTTTCTCTTCGGTCTGCTTGACCGTTTCGACCGAAAGCACTGCGCCGAGAACACTGTTCGGGCGGTAGGTGGCCAGACCCTTGAGGCCGGCTTTCCAGGCACTCATGTAGAGATCCTGGAAATCTTCGTAGGGGTAGTCGGCCGGGACGTTGACCGTCTTCGAAATCGAGGTGTCGATATAAGGGGCGACGGCGGCGACCATGTCCTTGTGGGCCTGCGCGGATATTTCGAGCGCGGTGACGAAATAATCGGGCAGCTTCCCGACATCGCCGCCCATGTGCTTGTAGAGGCGCCAGGCGTAATCTTCGACGGCGTATTCCTTGAGCGTGCCGTCGATCATGCGTTTTTTGCGGTTGTAGGTCCACGAGAAGGGCGGTTCGATGCCGTTGCTGGCGTTGTCGGCAAAGGCCAGCGAAATGGTGCCGGTCGGGGCAATCGAGAGCAGGTGCGAGTTGCGCAGACCATGACTGCGGATTTCGGCCTTGATCTCGGACGGCAGGCGCGAAGCAAAATTGCCGCCGGAGAGATACAGCTCGGCGTTGAACAACGGGAAAGCGCCGCGTTCCTTGGCCAGATCGACCGAAGCAAGGTAGGCGGTGTTGCGCATGTACTCGGAAATGCGCGCGCCCATGGCGGTGGCTTCCGGCTTGTCGTAGCGCAGACAGAGCATGCACAGGGCGTCGCCCAGGCCGGTATAGCCCAGACCGACACGACGCTTGTTGGCGGCCTCCTCGCGCTGGCGGTCGAGTGGCCAGGCGGTCACGTCGAGGACGTTGTCGAGCATGCGCGTCGACACCTTGACGACCTCGCCGAAAGCGGCAAAATCGAACGCGGCCTTGGCCGTAAATGCATTCTTGACGAACAGGGTCAGGTTGATCGACCCCAGACAGCAGCAACCGTAGGGTGGCAGCGGCTGCTCGGCGCAAGGGTTGGTGGCCTCGATCAGTTCGCAGTAGTAAAGGTTGTTGTCCTTGTTCATGCGATCGAGGAAGAGAATCCCCGGTTCGGCATGATCATAGGTTGATTTCATCACCTGATCCCACAGGTCGCGGGCGCGCACCTTGCGATAGACCCACGTGCCGTCGTCCTGCTGATAGGCACCGGAGGTCTTCATGTCGGCATTGGGTTCGGCACGGTGCGAGAGTTCAACTTCGGCATCGGCTTCGACGGCGTGCATGAAGGCGTCGGTGACGGCGATGGAGACATTGAAGTTGGTCAGGTCACCCTTGTCCTTGGCGTGAATGAAGACCTCGATGTCCGGGTGATCGCAGCGCAGCACGCCCATCTGCGCACCACGGCGGGCGCCGGCCGATTCGACGGTTTCGCACGAACGGTCGAAGACGCGCATGTAGGACACCGGGCCGGACGCCCGCGATTGCGTGCCCTTGACCTGCGCACCCTGCGGGCGTATCGATGAGAAGTCATAGCCGACACCGCCACCACGGCGCATGGTTTCAGCCGCTTCGGCCAGCGCGCTGTAGATGCCGGGCTTGCCGTCGACCAGTTCGACGATGGAGTCGCCCACCGGTTGCACGAAGCAGTTGATCAGGGTGGCGGCGAGTGGCGTGCCGGCGGCGGAGCAGATGCGGCCGGCGGGAACGAAGCCGTTTTCCTGCGCCCAGAGAAAGCGTTCCTCCCACCTGGCACGCTGCTTTTCTTCTTCATTGGCGGCCAGGGCACGAGCTACGCGACGGCGTACGTCATGGACATTGGTTTCTGTTCCTTTAGCGTATTTCTCGATCAGTACCTCGGCAGAAATTTCCTGCTCGGCGAGGCGGACAATCTCCGGTACTTCAGCGAGTGCGGTCAGGGATAGTTGTTGTGCTTTCTGGCTCATGTATTGCCTCTCTGTCTTTGTGGCTGCAAGTTTCGATGTAGACGACGCGCTTGATTCATGAGTTCAAACCGCGTGTAACTTTGTGCTGTGATGAATGTGCTGTTCAGCCGGTTTATCCGGCGAGTCAGACGTAAAGCTACTACATGTAGTGGTACATGGCAACAAGTTGACTAAATGTAGTTATTATGGATCTTTCGAGGAGGCCGTAAAAAAGACTTTGAAATCACTGTCTTGAAAAAAATGAATAAATATTTGATGCGGTGCACAATTTGCCTGCCTGAGACAGATTCTCACTTGTTATCGGGGTTTCACGTCCGTCGCCCTTGAATATTGGACAGACTCAGGCCTCGTTCGGACGCCGGTTCTGCTAGAATCACGCGATGTACCGGTTCGGCGTGTCTTTGCAGACGAAAGATGGCCCCGAAGCCTTCAAACAGCAGAAAAAACCGGGCATTTTCGGCGTGTTGATCATCCTGAGGAAGCAATCATGTTTGTTTTCGTTTTGAATTGCGGCAGTTCTTCGTTCAAATATCAATTGCTTGACATGAGCAACGAGCATCGCGTTGCTGTCGGTCTGGTGGAACGTATCGGCATGAAAGACTCGATCCTGGCTTACGAACCGGCCAATGGCGACAAGATCACGGAGATTGCCGACATTGCCGACCATGAGGTGGCCATCAAGCGGGTTCTGGACAAACTGGTGGATGACAAAGTCGGCGTCATCACATCACTGGCGGATATCGGCGCCATCGGCCATCGCGTCGTCCATGGTGCTGAAAAATTTTCCGGTTCCGTGCTTATCAACGCTGCCGTTCTCGCCGCGCTCAAGGAGAACATTCCGCTGGCGCCGCTGCACAATCCGGCCAACATCACCGGTATCGAGGCGATGATGAGCGCCATGCCCGGCGTCGCCAATGTCGGAGTTTTCGATACCGCCTTCCACGCCACCATGCCGGCCGAGTCCTACATCTACGCCTTGCCTTACGAGTGGTATGAGCAGCATCATGTTCGCCGTTACGGTTTCCACGGCACGTCGCACCGTTTCGTTTCCGAGCGCGCTGCGGAAATGCTCGGCATCGCCAGAGATCAGTTCAACTGCATTACCTGTCACATGGGCAATGGTTCGTCCTTCACGGCCGTCAAGGGCGGCAAGTCCTACGATACCAGCATGGGCATGACCCCGCTCGAGGGCATTGTCATGGGCACGCGCTGCGGCGACGTTGACGCCGGCATTCCCGGTTTCATGGCCGCCCATGGCAATATGTCCTTTGCCGACATCGACAATGCACTCAATAAGAAGTCTGGACTGCTCGGCATTTCCGGCATCAGTTCGGACATGCGCGACATCCGCAAGGCGGCCAAAGAGGGCAATGCCCGGGCCAGGCTGGCTATTGATGTGCTATGTCACCGAGTCCTCAAATACATCGGTGCCTATGCGATTGAACTGGGGCGTGTCGATGCCATCATCTTCACCGGCGGCATCGGTGAAAATGACCTCGATTTCCGGGCTTCCATCGTCGAACGTCTTGGCATTCTGGGCATCAGGTTTGATGCCTCTGCCAACACTGTGCGTGGCAAGGAAGTGGTCATTTCCACCGCCGATTCACCGATCAAGGTGATGGTGGTGCCAACCAATGAAGAACTGGTGATCGCCCGCGACACCCGGGAAATCGTTGACCGCTATTGATCCGGCGCTATGAAGTATAAAACTTCCGTCATACCGGCGAAGGCCGGTATCCAGTGCTGGCGTGGCTTTCCCTCCTGGACCCCGGCCTTCGCCGGGGTGACGACTTCATACATTTACGGGCCGGATCAATAAGCCTGCCCTATTCCGAATCCAGGGCCAGGTTGCGGTTGAAATGAGCGATCAGCGTGGCGATAACGCAGGAAGCGATGCGTGTTTCGGCAGTATCGGCACGGCTGGTCAGCACGATCGGCACCTTGGCGCCAAGAACGATGCCGGCGGTCAGGGCGTTGGCCAGATATTCCAGTTGCTTGGCCAGCATGTTGCCGGATTCCAGATCGGGAACGACCAGGATGTCGGCACAGCCGGCGACGGCCGACTTGATCCCCTTGGTCTTGGCGGCCATCATCGATACGGCGTTATCGAAGGCCAGCGGGCCGTCAAGCAGACCACCGGTGATCTGGCCGCGATCGGCCATCTTGCACAGGGCGGCGGCGTCAAGTGTGGATTGAATCTTGGGGTTGATCGTTTCGACCGCCGAAAGAATGGCCACCCTCGGTTCGGCAATACCGATGATGTGCGCCAGGTTGATGGCGTTCTGGATGATGTGCGACTTTTCCTCAAGCTCCGGGGCGATGTTGATCGCCGCGTCGGTGATCATGATCGGGCGGGGGTAGGTTGGCACATCCATCAGGAAAACGTGACTGATGCGCCGTGAAGTACGCAGACCGGCCGCGCGTGAGACGATCTCGGCCATCAACTCGTCGGTATGCAGACTGCCCTTCATGATGGCCTCGGCGTCGCCGTTGCGGACCAGGGTGACCGCCATGGCCGCTGACTCGTGGCTGTGCTTCACGTTGACGATGCGGTGTTGCCGGAGATCGAACCCGTGTTCTTCGGCGATGGCCCGAATTTTCGCTTCCGGTCCGATCAGGATAGGGTCGATCAGGCCCGCTTCGGCGGCCATCAGAGCGCCCTTGAGCGATTCCTTGTCACAGGGGTGGGCCACGGCCATGTCGATTGCTGCCAGGCCCTTGGCGCGCGCTACCAGGGCTTGCAGCCTGGCGTATTTGTCCGAGATGGTGACGTTGGGCAAATCAATTCGCTTGGTGCGCATCTTTTCGGTCGGCGCCAGAACCTCAGCCGTACCCAGAACCACATCGATCCCATCCTGATTGGTACAGGTACAGTCAAAAACGATGTGATGGTTGCCGGGAAACATCTGCTTGACCGTGACCGTGATGGTGATGCTGTCGCCAACAGTTACCGGATTCACGAAACGGATCGACTGATCGATCAGGATGGTGCCCGGCCCCGGGAACTGGGTGCCCAGGGTGGCGGAAATCAGTGAAGCGCTCCACATGCCGTGGGCGATGACTCCCTTGAACATGCCGCTGTTGGCAAATTCCCGATCGACAATTGCCGGGCTGATGTCGCCGGACATGATGGCGAAGAGCTGGATGTCTTCGGAGCGCAGGGTGCGTGTCAGCGAAGTGCTGTCACCCACGCTGATCTCGTCGTAGGTCCGGCTTTCAAGAAATTGCTGGTTTGTTTCTATGCGCATCATAAATCTCCGAAAAAGACGCCTTCATCGCCTGTCCGCATACCACTGCACAAAGAATGGCGATCTGGATCGTTATGTCAGTCGGAAACCTGGCAACGACATTCGCCGGAAGCGAAGCCCGTTGCCGTCGCAAACTACGGGGTGGCGTTGCTTGCGACGTGCCCGGCATTCATGAAATCTGAATTTTCAGGGCGCTCCCATTTCTTGATGGCGAAATTATATGCTGCGGCTGTGCAGCATACAAATCATTTTCGCGCATTGCGGAAGGAGATTTCGCGAGACGCAACCGTGTTGCGCCGTCGCCGGGACCTGCCCTCAGATGCTCATATGCCGAAGATCTGCTTGTATTCGGCCAGAGCTCTGGCGGTCTGCACGGAAGGTCTGGCGGGGTCGCCCAGCCCGAATTCGGCCTGTAGTGAAGACTTGTTGTCGCTGATGTAGTCAATCACCCGATCCAGATTGGCCAGCCGGTTGGGGATGAAATTGTTGCTGGAATTGAGCAGCTCGGCTGATCGGGCAAAGTTGGCGCTGAATTCGTCGATGGTATTGATCGCGCCTTGCCTGTTGGCCGCCAGCGCAGCGTCCAGTTTGCTCACGTCGAGAGAGGCCAGATTGGTGCTCTGGTCGATGCTCAGGCCCAAGTCGCGCAGGCCATGAAAACCGTCTCTGGCGCCGTTGAAGATGTTTTCGACACTCTGTTCAAGTTCGTAGAGCGAGATCTCTGCGGCCTGTGTTCCGGCCAGCACGCCATCGCTTTTCACCGTGCCGTCAAAGCGCTTGATCCATGCATTGTATTTGTCGGTAAAGCTCTGCAATTGAGCCTTAATCGCTTCGTTGTCCATCGCCGTACTGGTAGCGGCCAGCGTCTGTCCGGCCTGTTGCATGCCGGTCACTGCGGTTTTCATCGCGCTCAGTTCGGAATACTGCGCCTTGTAGGTGACATCCCGGGTATTGATGAGGCTCATCATCGAGTAGGCGGATTCCGGGTCGAACAGCGAAAGATTGCGTCCGCTCGAAGAGAGTCCCTGGCTGCCGGTCGAGATACCGAAAGCCGAAAGCAGGTCCGTTGAAGCGGCGTTCGTGCTGCCGGCTCCGCTCAGAAAATCAAGGCTGCTGATCGTCTTGCCGTCAGTGAACACCGAGCCAAGCAGGGTATTGACCGACTGGGCTTGCAGTGAGGCCATGCGCAAGGCCAGCGATGACGAGAAGTCGCCGCTGAGCGGTGTATTGGTGATGCTGTTCCTGTTCTGCGCGGATGTGCTGGTACTGCCCGTCTGATCCGACTGGAAGAGGCTGAACAGTGTACTGGCGATTCCCGGTGTTGACATGATGACTCCTGCTGCGCTTGGCGTATAAATGCCGGTCGGAGTGATTTCCGAAGGCCTCAGGCTGAGTACAGCAATATCCGGGCCATCTTCATGGGCCAGCAAGAACTGCCCTGCGCAGCCGGCTCAGGGCTCGATCAGAGGACTTAGCTTGATCTGGAGTTCGCGCTTGCGGCGGCAAAAACTGCCGGTTTTCGACGCGGCAACGGGGCAACCGGGGCGCCTGCCCGGAATCAATAAGGCGATGCCGGGTAAACTGTCCGATCAATCGAGTACGTGCGACACCATCCCGTCAGCCAGCTTCGGTTCGAACCAGGTCGACTTGGGCGGCATGACCTCACCGGCGTCGGCGACGGACATCAGTTCAGCCATCTGTGTCGGGTACATGGCGAAGGCGACGGCCATTTCACCGCTGTTCACGCGACGCTCCAGTTCAGGCAGTCCGCGGATGCCGCCGATGAAATCGATGCGCGTATCGCGGCGCAGGTCGGCAATGCCGAGAACGGGAGCGAGGATTTGCTCGGTGAGCACGGAAACATCGAGACGGCGCACCGGGTCCTGGGTCGGCACGAGCTCTGGGCGGATGACGAGATGATACCAGCGCCCGTCGAGATACATGCCGAATGAACCCGTGCATTGCGGCTTGACCGGGGTGGCCGAGGCAGTGACCGTGCAGCGTTCGCCGACGGCCTTGAGGAAAGCGTCGACGCGGTGGCCGTTGAGATCGCGCACTACCCGGTTGTAATCCATGATGCGCATCTGTCGCGCCGGGAAGATGACCGCCAGGAAATACTCGGCCGACTGCGGGCGGCCCTTGCCGCGCCGGGCCGCTGCAACGCGCGACGCGGCGGCCGAACGGTGGTGCCCGTCGGCGATGTAGAGGCTGGGCATGGCGCCGACAACGGCGCTGATGCGCGCTATGGCTTGGGCCTCGTCGATCAGCCAGAGGGTGTGGCGAATGCCGTCATCGGCAGTGACATCGGCGATCGGCGTACCGCGAGTGGCGGCGGCGATCAGGTTCTCGGCGTCATCGCTGTCCGGATGGGCGAGCAGGACAGGGCCGGTCTGGGCGTCAAGGGCTTCAATCTGACGTACGCGGTCGTCTTCCTTGTCGGGCCGGGTAAATTCGTGCTTGCGGATGCGCTTGGCATCGTAGGCGGCGACCGATGCGGCAGCGATTAGCCCGGTCTGCGTGTGCGTGCCCATGACCAGACGGTAGGCGTAGTAGCAGGGCGTTGAGTCGCGGAAGAGAATGCCCGCAGCGATCATCTTGCGCAGGTTTTCAGCCGACTTGGCATAGACTTCGGGGGCGTAGTGGTCGATTTCCGGCGGCAGGTCGATTTCGGCCTTGGAAATGTGCAGGAAGGAGTAGGGTTTTCCGGCCGCACGCTGGCGGGCTTCTTCACTGGAGAGGACGTCGTAGGGCGGGGCGGCGACAGCGGCTGCGTGTTCGCTGCGCGGACGCAGGCCGGTAAAGGGGCGGATCAGTGGGCGGGTAGTCAATTGATTCTCCTTGAAGAGCCTAAAGTTGCCAAATTCAATTGCCTTACCACCAAGTCACAAAGTTCACCAAGGTTTACCAAGAAAAGCAATGTAGTTCTTGGTGTAACTTTGTGTTCTTGGTGACTTGGTGGTGAAGTCTTTTTTCATCGATTTCGCTTCGGCAACACGTCGCGCAACAAATTCGCCGCATCGCGCAGCATCTTTTCGCTGGCTTCCCAGTCGATGCAGGCATCGGTGACCGAACAGCCGTAGCTGAGCCGAGTGAGGTCTTCGGGAATCGGCTGGTTGCCGGCAACGAGATTCGATTCGATCATCACGCCGAGCAGTGATTTGTTGCCAAAGCGGATCTGATTGACCAGGTCAGTCATGACCAGCAGTTGCAGTTCGGGCTTCTTGTAGCTGTTGGCGTGCGAACAATCGACGACGATGTTGGGCGGCAGATTGGCTTTGAGCAGCGCCTGTTCGGCCATCGCGATCGATACCGTGTCGTAGTTGGGCCGGCCATCGCCGCCGCGCAGGACAAGGTGACCGTAGCGGTTGCCGCGCGTGCGTACGATGGCGGTCCGTCCCTGGCCGTTGATGCCGAGAAAACTGTGTGGTCTGGAGGCGGAGAGAATGGCGTTGACGGCAATGCCGACATCGCCGTTGGTGCCGTTCTTGAAACCGACCGGCGTCGACAGGCCGGATGAGATTTCGCGGTGCGTCTGCGATTCGGTGGTGCGGGCGCCGATGGCTGTCCATGAGATGAGATCGCCAAGGTACTGCGGCGAAATCGGGTCGAGCGCCTCGGTTCCCGCCGGCAGGCCGATTTCGGCCACGTCACGCAGGAAACTCCGCGCCTTTTCCATGCCCTGGTTGACGTGGAAGGAGTCGTCCATGTCCGGGTCGTTGATATAACCTTTCCAGCCGGTGGTGGTGCGCGGTTTTTCGAAATACACGCGCATGACGACGAGCAGCGTGTCGCTCACTTCGTCGGCCAGGTTTTTTAGCCGACGCGCATAGTCGAGACCGGCTACCGGGTCGTGAATCGAGCACGGACCGACGACGATGAACAGGCGCTTGTCCTTGCGCTCGAGAATGTTGCGCAGCGCTTCGCGTCCCTGCATCACGGTGCGCGTGGCATTTCCCGAGAGCGGCACGCGAGCGTGGATTTCCTCGGGCGAGGGCATGGGGTCGAAATCGAGAACGTTGACGTTTTCGATGTCGGGTGTGTTGATGTTCGTTTTGTCCGGATGATTCATTCTGGAGCTCGGTTGGAGGTCAACGTGTCATTCCGGCGAAAGCGCCCCGAAGGAAGTACCCTTGGGGTGCCGGAATCCAGAAGTTCAACGAACTGGGCCCCGGCATGCGCCGGGGTGACAACTTTTTCTGGGTTTCAGCGTGTTCATGGTTTCAGTTGGTTGAGTAAATCCCTGACGGCAGCAACACGATCAGCGAGTGTTGGACAGTGACGTCTGAGCGACAGTTTATCCTGTCCGGCGAGCTTGTAGTTTCTGTCTTTCTGGATCAGCTTGATGATGCGCATCGGCTCGATCGGCGGATCAGGCTCGAATTGCAGGACAATCTGTTCGGACGTGGCGTCGATCTTGACGATGCCGAGCGGCTTGCAGAGCAGGCGCAGGCGATGGCTGTCGAGCAGGGATTGCGCCTGTGGCGGCAGTTGGCCAAAACGGTCGACCAGTTCCTCGTGCATGGCGGTGATGTCGTCGAGCGAATCGCCATTGGCCAGCCGTTTGTAGAGCGTGAGTCGTTCGTGTACGTCCGGTGCGTAATCACTGGGCAGCAGCGCCGGGGTGTGCAGATTGATCTCGGTGGCAATGCCCAGCGCTTGCATGAGATCGGGTTCCTTGCCCTGCTTGAGGGCGGCAACGGCACGGTTGAGCATTTCGGTAAAGAGGTTGAAGCCGATTTCCTGCATTGCTCCCGACTGGTTTTCGCCGAGTACTTCGCCGGCACCACGGATTTCCAGGTCGTGCATGGCGAGATAGAAACCGGCACCCAGTTCGTCCATCGTCTGGATCGCTTCGAGACGTTGCCGTGCCTGCTTGGTCAGTCCCTCGTCGCCCTGCGTAAGCAGGTAAGCATAGGCCTGGTGATGCGAACGTCCGACACGGCCGCGCAATTGGTGCAGTTGGGCCAGGCCGAACTTGTCGGCACGGTTGATGATGATGGTGTTGGCGTGCGCGTTGTCGATGCCGGTTTCGATGATCGTCGTGCACAGCAGCAGGTTGGCGCGCTGGCCGGTGAAGTCGCGCATCACGCGCTCCAGTTCGCGTTCGTTCATCTGGCCGTGGCCGACGACGATGCGCGCTTCGGGCAGTAGCTTGGTCAGCTTGTCGCGCATGTTCTCAATGGTATCGATTTCGTTGTGCAGGAAGTACACCTGGCCGCCGCGCTTGAACTCGCGCAGCAGCGCCTCGCGGATGATGCCGTCGGAAAACCTGGAAACGAAGGTCTTGATCGCCAGACGCTTTTGCGGTGCGGTGGCGATCACCGAGAAGTCGCGCAGGCCTTCGAGCGACATGCCGAGCGTGCGCGGGATTGGCGTGGCGGTCAGCGTCAGTACGTCGACTTCGGCGCGCAAGGCCTTGAGCGCTTCCTTCTGACGTACGCCGAAACGGTGTTCCTCATCGATGACGACCAGGCCGAGACGGGTGAATTTCACGTCCTTCTGCAGCAGCTTGTGCGTGCCGATGACGATGTCGACCTGGCCTTCGGCGAGTTCCCTGAGGGCCAGCGTGGTTTCCTTGGCCGAGCGGAAGCGCGAGAGTTCGACGATCTTCACTGGCCAGTCGGCAAAGCGGTCGCTGAAGGTCTGGAAATGCTGTTCGCAGAGCAGGGTGGTCGGGCACAGTACGGCCACCTGCCTGCCCCCGGCTACCGCACAGAAGGCGGCGCGCAAGGCGACTTCGGTCTTGCCGAAGCCGACGTCGCCGCAGACCAGGCGATCCATCGGCTTGCCCGATTTCATGTCGTCGATCACGGCAGTGATGGCGCTGGCCTGATCGGGCGTTTCTTCGAAGCCGAAGCCGTCGGCAAAGGCGTCATAATCGTGCGCCGTGAACTCGAAGGCGTGGCCCTGGCGGGCCGCACGAATGGCGTAGAGCGCCAGCAGTTCGGCGGCCGTGTCGCGCGCCTGCAGGGCGGCGCGGCGCTTGGCCTTTTCCCATTGTTGCGTGCCGAGGGTGTGCAGGGGGGCCGCGTCAGGGTCGTTGCCGGAATAGCGCGAAATAACGTGCAGTTGTGCAACCGGTACGTAGAGCCTGGCGTCGTTGGCGTAGTGAAGTTCGAGGAACTCCATGTCGCCTTCGCCGAGGTCAAGATGCACCAGCCCCTGATAGCGGGCGATGCCGTGCTGTTCATGCACCACCGGGTCACCAACTTTCAGTTCGGTGAGATCGCGCAGCCAGTTGTCGAGCGAGGCCTTGCGTTGCACGCTGTGACGACTGCGGCGCGACGGGCTCCCGGCGTACAGCTCGGATTCGGTGATGAAGGCGTGGGGAGGAAGGAGTGAGGAGTCGGGAGTGAGGAGGAAACCCTCGTGGATGGGCGAGACGGTCAGAGCGAGTTTCTCTTTGCTCGCGAGAAAGGCGGCAAGATCAACGCACGGGGCCGGTTTCAGGCCATATTCAGCTAAAAGTGTGGCGAGGGTTTCGCGTCGCCCGGCTGATTCCGCAAGCAGCAGGATGCGGCCAGGGAATCTGTCGATAAAGACTTTGAGGCCGCTTAGCGGGTCCTCGGCGCGGCGGTCGATGGCCACCTGCGGCAGGGTAGTTGCCGGCCCGTTATTGCCGACAGCAAGAATCAGCCGTGCATACGGCTTGGCGGCGGTAAAGAACGGTTCCTCGGCAAGGAAGAGATCGCCCGGCGGCAGCAGCGGCCGGCTGTGCTCGCCGGAGAGCATGTCGTAGCGCGACTGGGCATCACGCCAGAAGGTGCGGATGGCTTCGGGCACGTCGTTGTGCAGGCAGAGCAGCGTGTCTTTGGGCAGGTAGTCGAAAAGCGTTGCCGTGGCATCGAAGAAGAGCGGTAACCAGTATTCGATACCGGCCGACGGAATGCCGTTGGAAACGTCCTTGTAGATGCCGGAACGTGCCGGATCGCCCTCGAAGATCTCGCGAAAGCGCTTGCGGAAATGAGCTCGTCCCTTGTCGTCGAGCGGGAATTCGCGCGCCGGCAGCAGACGGATTTCCGGTACCGGGTAGAGGGTACGCTGGCTATCGACGTCGAAGGTCTTGATGCTCTCGATTTCGTCGTCGAACAGGTCGAGGCGGAAGGGCAGCGGCGAACCCATCGGAAAGAGATCGATCAGCCCGCCGCGCACCGAGTATTCGCCGGGCGCAACGACCTGCGTGACGTGCGTGTAGCCGGCTAGGGTGAGCTGGGCGCGAAAGGGCTCTGCAGCGAGTGTCTCGCCCCTTTTCAGGAAGAAGGTGTAGGCCGCCAGATAGGCCGGAGGGGTGAAGCGGTAAACCGTCGTCGACGCCGGTACCAGCAGCACATCGCATTCGCCGCGCATAACGTTGTACAGCGTGGCCAGACGTTCGGAAATCAGGTCGTGGTGCGGTGAAAAGTTGTCGTAGGGTAGCGTTTCCCAGTCCGGCAACAGACGCACGCGCAGGTCGGGTGCAAACCACGGGATTTCATCGAGCAGGCGCTGCGCATCGTTGGCGCTTGCCGTCAGTACGGCCAGCAATTTGTGCTTGTCGTTATGGCTTGCCAGTTGTGCAATGTGCAGCGCATCTGCCGAGCCGGTGAACGGCGGAAGCTGCGTACGCTCTCCCGTCCTGAACGAAGGCATGGCACGCGGCAACAGAGCAGTTAGCGATTGTGAGACGAGTCTGGATTGAGGCACGAAAGGTGTTGTGGGGCGATGCGGGAAAGCAGGGTATTATAGCCGATCGGCTTTGCCGGACTTGTCTCGCCGCAGGGCGATTGCCCGGATAATGAGTTTGCTTCACGGCCCTTTGATTTCAGAATTACCGTCAGGACGAGCGAAGCAGTGCAGAGCCGCAAAGAGACACAGGGAATACAATAAAAAGCAGAAGAACTGCGGTATATTGTCCTTTGGAAAGGCTGATTTATTCGTCACCCCGTTGAACGCCGGGGTCCAGTTCTTTGATTCTTCTGGATTCCGGCACCCCAAGGGTACTTCCATCGGGGCGCTTTCGCCGGAATGACGGATTTGGAATACTTCAGCGTTTCCCTTTCGGTCTTGTCATCGGTGGTAATAAGGAGCTTGTCTGGTGTCTCAAATCAGCCTGTCCAATGTGTTGTTCGATCACGACCGGATGCGTCGCCTCTCGATGCAGTCATTGTTCGAGAGCCTGGAGAATCTCTGTGAGGGTACTGTGGTGGTCGACCGCGACGCCCGGATTGTCTGGATCAACGAGCGCTACGCCGCCCGTCTTGGCGCCATCTCGGCCGCTGATGCCGTAGGCCGCAACATCGAGGAAGTCATCCCATCCAGTCTGATGCGTCAGGTTGTCACCACCGGACAGCCGATCCTGCTTGATTTGCTGGAAACCACCGACACCACTTTTGTCGTCACGCGTATCCCTCTCAAGGACGAACATGGCGAAATAATTGGCGCTGCTGGTTTTGCACTTTACGATCAGGTGCAGTCGCTCAAACCTCTGTTCGCCAAGCTGGAGGTCATGCAGCGCGAGCTGGTCACGGCGCAAAAGCGTCTGGCCGAGGAACGCCGTCCCAAATATACCTTCTCCAACTTTATTGGTTCCAGCCCCGTCTGCATGGAAGTGAAGCGCCAGGCCCGGCGTGCTGCACAGCATGATGCCACGGTACTGCTGCTCGGTGAAACGGGTACCGGCAAGGAGTTGCTGGCGCACGCCATCCACGCCGCCTCGACACGGGGAGGCAAGGCCTTCGTCGGCGTCAATGTGGCAGCGATTCCTGACACCCTGCTCGAAACCGAATTCTTCGGTGTTGCCCCGGGTGCTTATACCGGCGCTGACCGGCGCGGCCGGGATGGCAAGTTTCAACTGGCGGATGGTGGCACCCTGTTCCTCGACGAAATCGGTGACATGCCGCTGCTACTCCAGTCCAAGCTGCTGCGCGTGCTGCAGGAACAGGAGTTCGAACCGGTGGGCTCGAACCGGGTGATCAAGATCAACGTGCGCATCATCGCGGCCACCAGTGTCGATCTTCGCCGCCGGGTTGACGAGGGGCATTTCCGCGAAGACCTGTTCTATCGCCTGAACGTCCTTTCGATCCGGGTGCCTCCTCTGCGCGAACGCGTTGCCGACATGGAGTTGCTCTGTGAAAATATTCTTGAACAGATCGAGATGCGTACAGGTCTGGCGCACCGCGAACTGATGCCTGAGGCCATTGATCGACTGCGCCACAGTGTCTGGCGCGGCAACGTCCGCGAATTGCAGAACGTACTGGAAAAAGTGGTCATGCTTTCGGACAAGACTCGTCTTGCCGCCTCCGATCTGGATAATATCGTGCCACCCGACGTCCCGACGGCAGCACAGGATTCGAGGGTGCAAGTGCCCGGTACGACACGTACTTACGCCAGTGAGTTCGAGGAATTTGAGCGGCAGTTGCTGGCCAGGGCTCTGGCCGCATCTCATGATCGGGCTGAAGATGCGGCAAAAATGCTCGGTCTGGGTCGGGCAACGATGTACCGGAAAATGCACATGCTTGGGCTATCGTCTCAATAGTGCAGACCTGTCTCATATTTGGGAATCCTTGCCAAATATAGCATTCAAGCCTTTTGTTGAAAAGTACGTCTCATAGTTGAGACAAAGAGAAGGCGTCGCTCCGGCTTAATTTCGTGCTTTGCTGACAGTACGATTGCAAAACAATGGCTTACGAAATTGGCACGATATTTGCAGAGGATGTTCTTGGGGATTAAAGGCAATAATCGGCGGCATTGACAGCGGTGTAATAACCAATGACCCAGGCCGTTAGTATTTCCTAACCTCAGGGCAGGGTGGAAGAAGTCAAGGCGGCCGGTTCAGGGCACGCTTTTGCGCTTCCTTAATCAAGAGCGTCATTGACGCCCAACAGAAACTAACGGAGGAGTACATCCATGATTGGCGTATTCGGTATCGTATTATCCCTTTGCCTTCTTATGTACCTCGCGTACAGAGGCATTACGGTTCTCATCCTGGCACCTATCCTGGCTCTGGTTGCGGCCATGTTCTCGGACATGCCCATCATGGCCACTTTTACGCATGTGTTCATGCCCAACCTGGCCAACTACCTCAAGTTGTTTTTCCCCGTTTTCCTCCTCGGTGCCGTATTCGGCAAGATGATGGAAGACACGGGATGCGCCAAGGCGATTGCTCATGATATCGCCGCACGGGTAGGCAAAGAGCGAGCCATCCTCGCCGTCGTCCTGTCCTGTGCCATTCTGACCTACGGTGGTGTTTCACTGTTCGTTGTTGCCTTCGCCGTCTATCCGATCGCTGCCCACCTGTTCAAGGAAGCCGGAACGCCCAAGTTCCTGATTCCCGGTGCCATCGCCCTCGGTTCTTTCACCTTTACGATGACCGCGCTGCCCGGTACGCCGCAGATTCAGAACGCCATCCCGATGCCTTTCTTCAAGACGACCGTTTATGCGGCCCCGATACTGGGTACCATCTGCGGCATCATCATGTTCCTCGCCGGCATGTGGTGGCTTTCGAACCGTGCCAAGAAAGCCAATGCGCGCGGCGAATTTTATGGCAACCATCCGAATGAAGTCGTCAAGGAGTTCGATAGCAGCAATCTGCCCAATCTATGGGTCGCACTGCTGCCCATCTTCATCGTTCTGGTCCTCAACTTCGTCCTTTCCGAATATGTCTTTTCGTCCAACGCGACCGGTTTCGATTACCTCAAGGCCAAACCCTTTGAAACCAGCCTCGGCGCCGTACGCGGCATCTGGGCACTGGTCATCTCCCTGGTGGTAGCCATCATCGTCTCGGTTGCCATCAACTGGAATCGCTTTACCGACCTCAAGGATTCGGTCAATAGCGGTGTTTTTGGCTCGATGCTGCCCATTCTGAATACGGCGAGTGAAGTTGGTTACGGTAACGTCGTCAAGACGCTGGCCGCTTTCGCCATTATCCAGGCCGCTTTGCTTGGTATTTCCGACAATCCGTTGATCACTTCGGCAATCGCCACGAACGTCCTTGCTGGTATTACGGGCTCAGCGTCCGGTGGCATGAGCATTGCCCTTGGTGCGATGGGTGACACCTTCTACCAGGCTGCTTTGGTCCGGGGCATCAACCCCGAAGTTCTGCACCGTGTTGTGGCCATCGCCTGCGGCGGCCTCGACAGCCTGCCGCACAATGGCGCCGTAGTGACCCTGCTTGGCATTACGCAACTCACGCACAGGCAGAGCTATGCCGACATCGGCATGTGTACCGTCGTGATTCCGGTGCTCACCTGCGTTATCGCCATCATCCTCGGTACGATGGGAGTGGTCTGATCCTTCCCTTGCCGGGTGCCCTCAGGGGCTCCCGGCAACCTGGTTCATACCTGAAAAAGCGCGAATTCATCGTGCGAATTGCACTCAACAAGACGACTTCTAGCGCCTTAATATCCTGACAGCACTGTTTCACTCAGTCCGCAATCCATTGTCGGGCAAGGCGCAGTATTGCATCAATCATTTCTCGAGGAAATATGACATGACCTTAACGACCAATGCACAACAGGTGCCAGCCAAGCGCAACAAGATCGTCAGTGCTGCCGAGGCCGCACGTCAGATACGCGATGGCGATACGCTGGCCACCGGCGGCTTCGTCGGCATCGGATTCCCCGAGAACATTGCCATTGCGCTCGAAAAGCGTTTCCTGGGTGAGGATCCGCAGTCTCCTGCGGGTAGCCCACGTAACCTGACGCTCACCTATGCGGCCGGCCAGGGTGACGGCAAGGAACGCGGTCTCAACCACCTTGGCTACGAGGGCCTGGTGGGGCGAGTTATCGGCGGTCACTGGGGCCTGGCGCCAAAACTGCAGAAGCTTGCCGTCACCGATCGCATCGAAGCCTACAACTTGCCGCAGGGCATCATCTCGCACCTTTTCCGTGATATCGGTGCGGGCAAACCCGGCCTGCTTTCTCGCGTCGGTCTCGGCACCTTTGTCGATCCGCGCCATGGCGGCGGCAAGATCAACAGTATCACCAAGAAAGATCTGGTCGAGTTGATGACCATCGACGGTGAGGAATACCTTTTCTACCGGACTTTCCCGGTCAATGTAGGCATCATTCGCGGAACTACTGCCGACCCCGATGGCAACATCACCATGGAAAAGGAAGCGCTGACGCTTGAGGCGTTTTCCATCGCCACGGCGGCGCACAATTCGGGAGGCATCGTCATTGTCCAGGTCGAGCGCATTGCCGAACGTGGCACGCTCAACTCCCGGCAGGTAAAGATCCCCGGCATACTGGTCGATTACGTAGTGGTCGCCGAGAAACCCGAATATCACATGCAGACGTTTGGCGAACAGTACAGTGCGGCCTACTCCGGCGAAATCCGGGTCCCCTTGTCGTCGCTTGCCTCAATGGAGCTTTCCGAACGCAAGATCATTGCCCGCCGCGCGGCCATGGAATTGAAGCCAAACAGCATCGTCAACCTCGGCATCGGCATGCCCGAGGGTGTTGCCAGTGTTGCCGTCGAGGAAAACATCAGTGATCTGATGACGCTTACCGCCGAGCCCGGCGTAGTTGGTGGCATTCCGGCCGGCGGATTGAGCTTCGGTGCCGTATCCAATGCCCAGGCCATCATTGATCAGCCCTACCAGTTCGATTTCTACGACGGTGGCGGTCTGGATCTCACCATCCTCGGGCTGGCTCAGGCCGATGCCAGTGGCAATCTCAATGTCAGCAAGTTCGGCCCGCGCCTGGCCGGCGCCGGTGGCTTCATCAACATCAGTCAGACCTCGAAAAAAGTCGTCTTTGTCGGTACCTTTACCGCAGGCAAGCTGGACGTGGTGGTCAGTGACGGCGCCCTGAAAATTGTCAAGGAAGGCGAAACCAAGAAGTTTGTCGCCACTGTCGAACATCGTACCTTCAGCGGTGAATACGCCTTCAAAAGCAAACAGACGGTGCTTTACATTACCGAGCGTTGCGTTTTTCGCCTGATCGAAAGCGGGCTGGAACTCATCGAAATTGCCCCCGGAGTCGACCTCGAGCGCGACATTCTGGCCTTGATGGATTTCCGCCCCACGATCAGCCCGAGCCTGAAAATCATGGATCTGCGGATTTTCCGTGACGAACCGATGGGCATGCGTGACGACGTGCTTGCCTAGCCCTATGACTGGATGTCAAAAGCAGATATTTCAAAACCTCGATCAAGGCATCGCCAACGTTCAAATCGTCCATCCTAACTTAACCAATCATTGCTCACATGAGGTATTAATATGTCCAAAGCAAGTATTATCGGTGCCTACAACACCGAATTTGGCGCGTTCGTCAAGAAAGACAAAAGCACCGGACTGATCACCGACACCAAGAGCTACTACGATCTGCTGATCGAAGCCGGACGTGGTGCTATAGCCGATTCCGGCCTCGAAGCCAAGGATATCGATGCCGTTTATGTCGGTTCCTGTTCGCCGGGCACATTCATCAATCAGGAACACGTGGCGCCGATAGCCGCTGAAATTGATCCGGCGCTGCGCTTCAAGCCGATGACCCGTTGCGAGTGTGCCTGCGCCTCCTCGTCAGTCGCCCTCTACGATGCGATATACGCCATCGAAGCCAACCGCTACAGGAACGTACTGGTTATCGGGGTCGAAAAAATGAACCTGCTGCCCACGCCGCAGATGACGCATGTGCTGGCCTGTTCGTCACACTGGCCGAGCGAAGGCGCCATGGGCTGGTCTTTCCCAATGCTGTTCGCCGCCTACGCCAAGGGCTATCAGAAGCAATACGGCCTCTCCAGCGAAGAGCTTGAAAAGATGCTGTGGACGGCCGGTGCCCTGTGTTACAAAAATGGTGCCGAGAACCCGCTGGCGCATGTCAAGAATGGACCGGCTTCGGTGGCCGAAATCATGAAGCTCAACGAGCTCGATGCCAAGGGCAAGTGCAAGAACATGATGATCGCACCACCCCTGCGCTTGCACGATTGCTCACTGGTTACCGATGGCGCCGCTGCCGTGGTGGTGACCCAGACTGCCAACGTCAGCAACAGGAAGCGGGCCGTCGAAATTGCCGGCATCGGCCACTCGGCCGAACGGCTGCCGGAGAATGTCCGTCCGAACATGTACGAGTTGATGGCCGGCAAGGACGCCGCCGCCAAGGCCTTCAAGGAGGCGGGCATTACGGCGGCCGACATCGACATTGCCGAAGTCCATGACTGTTTCACCATCAACATGATCCTGTCCACCGAAGCCCTCGGCTTGTCGAAAGACGGACGCGCCGGTTACGACTACATCGAAGGCCGCTTCACCCGCGACGACAAGGTGGCAATCAATCTGTCCGGCGGCCTTAAGTCGAAGGGGCACCCGGTCGGTGCCACCGGTGCTTCGATGCACGCGCTGGTGTACAAGCAACTGATCGGCGAGGCCATCGGCGTCAAGGCGAAGAAAGCTGACGTCGGCGTGGTCTTCAACGTTGGCGGTTCAGCGGTCACCAACTGCATTACCGTTCTCAAAGCGCCCAAGTAAGCCGACCTTTTTCAAAGGAAAAATCATGAAAAGTTTCACCTACAACGACATGGATTTTTCGGTCGAAAGCGCTAATGGCCGCTGGGATATTTCCTGCAAGAAGCCGGATGGAAAATCGGCTTATGTTGGTGCCGGTCTGTTCGAAGGTGTGCCGGAAAGCGAAATCGAGAGCCGAGTGCGCACGCTGGTTAAATCCATCTTCCCGGTCGGAATCAAGGTCGTCGGTCCGGATGTTGCGCATCCCAACCGGATTGGAGATCTGAAGATCGTTGGTCCGGATGTTACGCATCCCAACTTCATTTACTGGGACAAGGACAGTTCTTCATTCCCGAAACAAGCGGGCTAAGAGACAAGGCTTCAATGGGCACTGGCTGAAAACCATTCACAAAGGATAATCATCATGGAAATCAAGGGAAGTGTTGCCGTCATCACCGGTGGTGGCAATGGGATTGGCGAAGCGGTTGCCAAGTATTTCGTGCGCAACGGCGCTAAAGTGGCGATCGTCGATATGGCGCAGAAAAATATCGACCGTGTGGTCAAGGAAATCAAGGACATGGGCGGTGAGGTGGTCGGTGTCCAGGCCAACGTAACGAGCGAGGCGGATACGGCCAAATACTACAAGGCGGCGATTGATGCTTTCGGCAAAATCAACATTGTCGTGTCCTGCGCAGGCATCATCCGGGACGGCACCATGCTGTCGCTCGACAAGGAAACCGGCAAGGTAACGAGGAAGATGGGGCTCGACAAATGGCAGCCCGTCATTGACACCAATCTCACCGGAACCTTCCTGACCATCCGGGATGGCGCCGAAGCGATGGTCAATGGCGGCTGGCAAGGTCTGCTGGTGGCCATTTCGTCGGTCAATAAGGTCGGTCAGGTCGGCCAGCTCAATTATTCGTCGGCCAAAGTCGCTGATGCCTTGCTGCCCAAGATCGTGGTCGGCGAGTTCCTCATGCGCGGCATCCGCAACATCCGCTGCATCGGCATTGCTCCGGGTTATACAGCAACGCTAATGCTCACCGGGATGAACCAGGACGCGCTGAAAGCTATCCTGGCCGACGTCCATCTGGGCCGGCTGGTTGATCCCGACGAAATTGCCCGCCTGATCGGTCATGCCGTCGAGAACGAAGCGATCAATGCCACGACCCTCGAAATCACGGGTGGTCTGTGCTATCCGAACGGAATCGCCAAGTAATCTGATTTACGTCCGGTAGCACTGATTCGGACGGCTGTCAAAATGTTTGGCGAACCACTGCGCTGCTTCCCGGGCTGAAATTTCAAACCCGCTGGAAGTGGCGTAGTCGAAGCCGATTTCCGGAATGAGTTTGAGTTCCTTGCGGCAGGGGACTTCCTGCATGGCCCGGCGACTGCTTGCAATGTGCTGCGTGTCTGTCTCTTCAACCAGCAGAAGCAGCGGAGATTCGAGCGAACGCAGGTAGAGCATGCCGGCCAGATCGATCAGACCGCCCCGGCAGACGATGGCGGCGATGTCGTGATCGCGCAGGGCGGCTACACGAACGACAACGGGGGATGTGGCATTGGCGGCAAACAGGCCAAGCGGCTGATTTTCAATCTCGCCGAGCAGCATCCTGTTTTTGATCAGGTCGAGGAACTCGAGCAGCCGTTTGGCGAGCAGGGGGACGTTGTTGTGCACGTCGGGAAAATGTTCTTCCTGAGCTGACAGCAGGTCGACGCTCAGCGTCGACAGTCCGGCATGGCGAAAAATACCGGCCAGAACGTCATCGCGGGCATCGAGCGAGCGCTTGTCGTGAGCCAGGACGACGAGGCCGCGGGTTCCGGGAAGCAGTGCAAGACGTCCGTGCAGGGTGCCATGTTCGGAGTGTATGGTGAGCAGTATGCCGAATCCGTCAGGGCTGAAGTCGATCATCGCCTTGCCAGTCTGACCGGGATGCGTTGTGCGCCGAAGGGCTTGCCGAATTTGCCGAAACATCCGGCAATCAGGGTCCGGCAATGCGGACAGCGACCGTCGCCGGAGAGGTCGTAGTGGCGGATGTTGTGCCAGTCGCGCTCGATTAATGCCGCTTGGCAGGCCGGACAGAAGGTGGTTCCGCCTTCCGTGTCGTGAACATTGCCGGTATATACATAATGCAGGCCGGCATCCATGGCGATGCGGCGTGCGTTGCTCAGCGTTGATGGCGGGGTTCGTGGCAGGTCATCCAGCTTCCAGTCGGGATGGAATGCGGTGAAGTGCAGAGGAACATCCATCCCCAGTTCGCGCGCGACCCATTCGGCAAGCGCCTTGATTTCCGAGGGCGAATCGTTTTTCCCCGGAATCAGCAGTGTGGTGATCTCCAGCCAGCATTCGGTTTCGTGATGGATGTAGGACAGAATGTCCAGAACCGGTTGCAGGCGTCCGCCGCAGAGCTTGAGGTAAAACTCGTCGGTGAAGGCTTTTAGGTCAACATTGGCCGCATCCATCACGGCATAGAATTCTCTGGCCGGTTGCGGGTGGATGTAGCCGGCAGTGACCGCCACCGTCTTGATACCGCGCTGGCGACAAGCCTGTGCCGTATCGATGGCATATTCGGCAAAGACCACCGGGTCGTTATAGGTAAAGGCCACCGCTTGTGCCCCGTAGGCCGCCGCCGCACCGGCAATGCCTTCCGGGCTGGCGGCATCCATCAGCCGATCCATGTCCTTTGACTTTGAGATGTCCCAGTTCTGGCAAAACTTGCAAGCCAGGTTGCAGCCGGCGGTGCCGAAGGAAAGGATTGATGAACCGGGGTGGAAATGGTTGAGCGGCTTTTTTTCGATCGGGTCGATGCAAAAACCGGAAGAGCGACCGTACGTGGTCAGTACCATTTGACCATCGATGTTCTGACGGACAAAGCAGGCTCCGCGCTGGCCTTCGTGCAGCTTGCAGTCACGCGGACAGAGATCGCACTGGATGCGGCTGTGTTCTCCATCGCTCTCGATGCGGTGCCACCAGCGCGCCGGGTGGATTGATTCCGGTGTTTTTACGCTTCTTTCCATTTTTGTACCCGGTAGCGAGCGAGGGTGACTTTTTCATCCCAGAAATCCGCCGGTAATCCGGCTTTGAGTTTGAGCTGGGTCATGAATTGCCGGGGGTCGGGCAATGATTCCCAGACCTGGGGCAGGAAGGTGGAACGCCGACTGCCATGCGTCAGAATGAGGCCATCAATGCCAGGGCACAGGCTGGCGATGGCGTCGGCCTCGTCAGTGAAAAGCATGGCTTCCGGTGTTTCGAGCAGCGAGACTTCGACGCGGGTACGTGCCAGTTCAGCGCTCGCCAGTGGCGCAAAGCGCGGGTCGCGAAAGGCCGCAGCAACAGCGTTTTCAGCGACGTCGACAGCGAGCGAACGATATGCCTCAAGGCTGCCGATACAGCCACGCAATTGACCGTTCTGGGTCAGGGTGACGAAAGTCGCGCCCGGGTGGGAAAGTTCTGGATGCGGCACAATACTACGTTCTTCCTGGGCGAAACGCCGGCCGATGGCGTTGCGCGCAATGGTCAGCAGGGTCAGTCCAAGCGGGTCAATGGGCATGTTGATCACCCTCTTGGAAGGCAAATGCGCCGTAACCAACCACGCGTGCCTTGTCGCCGGCCGTGTCGCCTGAATTGCGCAGGTCGACCAGAACAGGCTTCAAGCCGTGCTTTCGGGCAGCAAGCAACAAGCCATTGATTGGCGAAGCGCCACAGGCTTGCTGGTGGCTGATCGACGCATCGAGATCAAGAATCTGCTGTGCGGTTTCGCTGTCCATGACTTTCGCCTTGTCGTAAGGCAGGTAGTGCGAAAGGTCGGAACTGACGACGATCAGGGTTTCTTCTTCGCCCCACAGACGTTCAAGCACTTCAGCGATGGCTTCCGGCGTTGTCTGGCCGACTGCGAGCGGGAGCAGTGAAAAGCTGCCAAATACCGTCTGCAGGAAGGGAAGTTGCACTTCCAACGAGTGTTCCTGTGCGTGCGCCGCATCGTTGACCACGATTTGAGGCAGATCCACGATGGCGGCAAGTCCCTGAAGATCGATCGGCACGATGCCAAGCGGTGTGGAAAAGTCCGTGCAGGAAGGCAGCGCCAGCCCATTGACGGCAACCCGGTGCGTCGGCCCAAGCAGGACAATGCGCCGGATGATAGCGCGCATTCTGCGCAGGGGGGCGTAGATGCTGGCGGCGATGGCACCCGAATAGATGTAGCCGGCATGGGGCACAATGATGGCTTTGGGATTCGCTGAAGCATCCCTTGGCGCTTCTGTCAGCATCAGGGAAACGATACCTTCCAGTGCGCTGGCCGAATCGGGGTAGAACGCTCCGGCAACCGCAGCAGGTCGCACACTTGGGTTCATGGCGGGCTCCTCCTCCTTTCCATTATGCGATGGGTAGCGCTAAATGCAAGCGGCACGACTCGGGCGTGATCAGTCAGTTGCTTGCCCTCCGGGTTGTTGCGAAATACGTCCGATACGGCGTTGCTCGCCTCGCCAATAGAACAACCATTGGCCTCGGCTCGCGCCTTGTCTCGGGCACATTTGGCAGCAACGTGATCCTCCCGCTAAATGAGAACACACCCTAAACTTCAATCTTCCTGCCAGTTGGATTCAAAACGCATCCGGGCATTCTTCAAATGACGGTGCATGGCAGCCCGGGAGGCTTTGGCGTCACCGCGTTTTATGGCTTCCAGAATCTCGCGGTGTTCGATAATCGAACGTTGCCAGACCGGTTCGGAATGAAAGTGATCTTCCAGACGCAGGTAAAGCGGGTGCTCGCGGGGTGCCCACAGAGCATGGATGGCCAATACCAGGGCGTTGTTGCCAGAGGCCTCGGCCAGAGCAAAATGGAAACGGCGGTCATATTCCACGCGCCTTGGGTCGGCCGCCGAACAGCAGACCATATCACCCAGTGACTGGGACATCGAGGCCAGTTGTTCTGCAGGGGCTTTTCTGGCGGCAAGAGCGGCTACTTCCGGCTCGATAAGGTCACGCGCGAACAGCACCTCGAATGGACCGGGAATCGGCATCCCGTTCGAACCGGTAATATTTACCGCAGACGATTCTGAAACCTGCTCCAGCACAAACACGCCTGCGCCGCCCCTGATCTCGACTCTGCCTTCAACTTCCAGGGCAATCAGTGCTTCGCGCACGGTCGGACGGCTGACGCTCAGTTGGGTGGCCAACAATCGTTCGGCCGGAAGGCGCTCACCGGGCTGGTATTCGCCTGATTCAATCAGGCGGCTGATCTGGTCGGCGATCTGGCGATAGAGGCGACGATTATCAATCGATTCGATGGGCATGCAAATTCCCGCAAATGGGTTATGGTCTGAACTCTGGCTTGACATGAGAGATTTGCACGAGCGCTAATTGCTGTCAAGTTGAGATAAGACATGCAGACATCACTATCTGACAGCCCATTCTAACTTGTCTGATAACTTAAGGTAACGCAAGCTCGCTGCTCTGAGTTCGACGGGTGAGGTTTGTGGGCAGGGTGGTTTTCCGGGGGTCGTTGACCTATCTTGATGACTTGGTTTTGCATGATTACTGCGGAATATTGGCAGTAATGTTGTAAAAGAGGCAGCCAAGTGCCTGTCGTTTGGCTAAAATAGCCCCCCACACCACTGTATGCAGAAATTTCCCGGTGTCGAGTCCCCATTTATCCAACAAGCAGAGATTGATATGCCAAATAAACTGATTTACGTTTTTGGTCCTTCGAAGACTGAAGGCGCCGCCGACATGAAAAACATCCTGGGCGGCAAAGGTGCGAACCTTGCCGAAATGTGTCGCCTGGGTATCTCCGTGCCTCCGGGCTTCACGATAAGTTCTGAGGCTTGTACGGAATATTCGGAACGAGGTGGCGAAAGCGTACGCCAGTTGATTGAGGCCGAAGTGCTGCAGGGCGTCGCTTTTGTCGAACAGGAGATGGGTAAGAAGTTCGGCGATGCGGCTGATCCCTTGCTGGTTTCCGTCCGTTCCGGCTCACGTGCGTCAATGCCCGGCATGATGGATACGATTCTTAATCTGGGACTGAATGACGAAGCCGTCGCGGGCCTGGCCAGGAAATCCGGTAACGAGCGTTTTGCCTGGGATTCCTATCGCCGCTTCATCCAGATGTACGGCGACGTGGTGATGGGCCTGAAGCCCGAGTCGAAGGAAGATCATGACCCCTTTGAAGTCATTATCGATGAGATCAAGGAGAAAAAAGGCGTTGAGCTCGATACCGACCTTGGCGTCGATGATCTCAAGCAGATGGTCAGCGAGTTCAAGGCGATGATTCGTACCCGTCTTGGCCGTGAATTCCCGAACGATCCGTGGGAACAGCTCTGGGGTGCCGTGATGGCCGTTTTCCAGAGCTGGAACAACGACCGTGCTGTTTACTACCGTCAAATGAACGATATTCCACATTCCTGGGGCACAGCCGTCAACATTCAATCCATGGTGTTCGGCAACCTTGGTCAGAACAGCGGTACCGGCGTTGCCTTTACGCGCGATGCTGCTTCGGGCGAAGATATTTTCAATGGTGAATTCCTGATCAATGCCCAGGGCGAAGATGTCGTGGCCGGTATCCGCACGCCGCAGCAGATCACACTCGAAGGTTCGAAGCGCTGGGCCGAACTGGCTCAGGTCAGCGAAGCAGATCGTGCCGGCAAGTTCCCGTCGCTTGAAGAAATCATGCCGGCGATCTATGCGCAGTTGATCAAGACCGAGACGGCGCTGGAAAATCACTACAAGGACATGCAGGACATCGAGTTCACTATTCAGGAAGGCAAGCTCTGGATGTTGCAGACACGTTCTGCAAAGCGCACTGGCGCTGCGTTGGTTCGCACCTCCGTCGAGATGCTGAAACAAGGCTTCATCGATGAAAAAACGGCGCTGATGCGCGTTGCTCCGGACCGTCTCAACGAACTCCTGCACCCGGTGTTTGACGGCCAGGCGGTGAAGAAAGCGCGTTTGATCGCCAGCGGTCTTCCCGCTTCGCCAGGTGCCGCTACCGGCCAGATCGTTTTCTTTGCCGATGAAGCCGAGGAATGGGTCGCCCAGGGCAAGGACGTGATCCTTGTTCGTCAGGAAACGTCACCCGAAGATTTGCGCGGTATGGTTGTGGCCAAGGGCATTCTCACGGCGCGTGGCGGCATGACCTCACATGCGGCGGTGGTTGCCCGTGGTATGGGCAAGTGCTGCGTTTCCGGTGCCGGGTCCGTTCGCGTCGATCCGAGAGCCCGCACGATGACTGTGGAAGGCAAAGTATACAATGAAGGCGACTGGGTTTCCCTCGATGGTTCGACCGGCAAGGTTTATGAAGGCAAGGTTCCGACCAAGGACGCCGAATTGTCCGGTGATTTTGGTACCCTGATGGATCTGGCTGACCGTTACAAGCGGCTGGCCATCCGCGCCAACGCCGATTCACCAGCGGACGCCAAAGTTGCGCGCAATTTCGGTGCGGTCGGCATCGGCCTGTGCCGTACCGAGCATATGTTCTTTGAAGGCGATCGAATCAAATCGGTACGCGAGATGATCCTGGCTCCGGATAAAGCCGGACGTCGTAAAGCTCTGTTCAAACTGCTGCCGATGCAGCGGAGTGACTTCGAAGGCCTGTTCTTGGAAATGGACGGCCTGCCGGTGACCATCCGTCTGCTCGATCCGCCGCTACACGAGTTCCTGCCGCATGACGAAGCCAATCAGCGCGCTATGGCCAAGGAAATGGGCGTGTCTTACGAGGAAATCAAGCATCGCGTTGACGACCTGCATGAATCGAATCCGATGATGGGTCACCGTGGCTGCCGTCTTGGCATCAGCTATCCGGAGATTACGGAGATGCAGTCGCGTGCGATCATCGAGGCCGCGCTTAACGCAAAAGACCAGGGCCGTGACGTCAAGGTCGAAATCATGGTTCCGCTGGTCGGTACCGTGCGCGAGTTCAATGACCAGGCCAAGGTCATCCGCGCCACGGCGGAAGCCGTCTTTGCAGAACGCAAGGAAACGATCGACTATATGGTCGGGACCATGATCGAAACCCCGCGCGGCGCGCTGATGGCTGACAGCATCGGCAAGCAGGCCGAGTTCTTCTCGTTCGGGACCAACGACCTGACCCAGATGACGCTTGGTTTCTCGCGTGACGATATCGGCAAGTTCCTGCCGCACTATCTCAAGGAAGGCATGTACGAGGTTGATCCCTTCCAGTCGATCGACCAGAAGGGTGTCGGCCAGCTCGTGAAGATGGCCGTCGAGAAGGGGCAATCGGTTCGTCCGGGCATCAAGCTCGGTATTTGCGGCGAGCATGGCGGCGATCCGGCCTCGATTGAGTTTTTCCATCGCGTCGGGCTTGATTACGTGAGTTGTTCCCCGTTCCGCGTGCCGATTGCGCGTCTGGCCGCCGCTCAGGCTGCGATCGGGAAATAGCGTCGATATAATCATGTAATGCGCCAGTTCATAGAACTGGCGCATTTTTTCGCCTCAGTTTTCCAGCGCTAGCCTCAGACGTGCGATCAGGCCGCCGCCATCCCTGGGCAGCAGTTCGAGTGCTCCACCATGCAGGCGCGCGATCCGTTCGACAATCGCCAGGCCGAGTCCGGTGCCTGTAGCGTCGGAGCGGGCGGTTTCAAGACGGGTGAAGGGACGTTTCAGGCGTTCGATTTCACTTTCAGGGATACCGGGGCCACGATCAAGAACCTCGATCATGAGTTCACCGTTTTCAACGCAGGTTCTCAGTTCGATCTGATCACCACCATACTTGCGGGCATTTTCCAACAGATTGACCAGTGCCCGGGTCAGTGCCTGCCGGCGGATCAGTACCGCAGGTATCTCACCCAAAAACAGGCATGGTGTGCCTGATGCACGCCCCTGGCCGCCAACGATCTGTGTCACCAATGCATTGACGTCGGTCAGTTCAGCCTGCTCGGAGCTTTCGCCACGGGCATAGTCGAGGAATTGCGCAATGATGTCATCCATTTGTTCGATATCGGCAATGACACCATGGCGTGCCTCGTTGTCGATGATCGACATTTCCGACTCCAGACGCAAGCGCGCGAGCGGCGTTCTCAGATCGTGTGAAATGCCGGCGAGTACCTCGGCGCGCTCGGTGTCGATACGCCTGAGGTTCTCGGACATGCGATTGAAGGCCTCGGCGAGCTGCTGCAGTTCAATGGCGCCCCGTTCGGATATGGGATCCGGGTGTTTGCCACGTCCCACTTCTCTGGCAGCGCTGGCCAACTCGCGTAGAGGCAGGGTGACGCGTGAGACGATCAGCCAGGCCACCAGCAATGCCAGGGCCAGCGAAGCACCTCCCCAGCCGAACCAATGCCAGGGGAAATCATTTTCGGCGTGTTCGCCGGGGAGCATCAGCCAGTAGTCATCCTCGTCGCTATCACCAACCGAGAAACTGACCCAGATGCCTTTCTGGCCATTAACCATGCCGGCAAACCGGGTACCTGGCCCGAGTTGTGATCGGGCGGTGTCGTACATGACACGGAAGAAAAATGTATCCGGCAAGTCATCGATGGCATCGCTGCGTTCGGCCGGGTAAAGATGTACACCTTCGCTTTCAGCCAGGTCGCGGAGCAGTGCCAGTCGCTTGACCGGATCCGCAGCAACGAGTGCGGCATGGGTGAGGTTGACGACACTGACCGTAAGCTGCGCCAATTGACGGGCGCGAGGTTCGCGTTCGGCCAGTCCGAACAGGGTGAGCCAGATCGCGACGCAAACGACAATAAGCAGGCTGACGAGCAGAAAGGTGCGAACCAGAAGGGTGCGCGGAAACAGCCGCTGCCACAGGGTCACTTGGTCTGGCCGTCGGGAATGAAGACGTAGCCGAAGCCCCAGACGGTTTGCAGATAGCGCGGGACGGCGGGATCGGGTTCGACCAGCTTGCGCAGACGCGAAACCTGAACGTCTATGGCCCGGTCAAAGGGGCCTTGTTCCCGGCCTCGTGCCAGTGACATCAAGCGGTCGCGCGAAAGGGGCTGGCGCGGATGTTCGAGCAGTACCTTGAGCACCGCAAACTCGCCGGTCGTCAGGGGCAGGACCTGACCCTCTTTTTTCAGCGTACGGGTGGCTAGATCAACTTCAACATTGCTGAAAGCGATTGTTTTGTCTTCGGTGGTGGGCGAGCCCGGGACCGGCGTCCCGCGCCGACGCAATACGGCCTGAATGCGGGCTACCAGTTCTCGTGGATTGAATGGCTTTGGCAGATAATCGTCGGCCCCCATCTCAAGACCGACGATGCGATCAATCTCATCGCCCTTGGCGGTGAGCATGATGATGGCCTGGTGCGGTTCGCTGGCGCGCAGGCGGCGGCAGATCGAAAGCCCGTCTTCGCCCGGCAGCATCAGATCGAGAACGATCAGATCGAAAGTGTCGCGGGTGAGCGATTTGTCCATCGCCTCTGCATTTTCTGCCGTTTTGACGACAAAACCCTGCTCGCTCAGGTAGCGTTGCAGGAGGTCACGCAGTCTTTTGTCGTCGTCGACGACAAGAATTTTTCGTTCAGCCATGCGCGAATCGTAACCGGAAAGCCTTGCTTGCGGGAAGGGGCAACGATCTCATTCTCTCAATGCCACTCACTTTGGATTGCGGATACAAATTATTACAACTTGGATGAAATAGCGAGAACCCTTGTTACATAAGGCTCGCATACTGATTTCAGCATCTCCGGGCAGGCAGTGATGATTCCATGAATCGCCGAAGGGGTGCACAATGAGATGAGTTACCCTGCGCAATTCATTCGTTAAGCTGTTGCAGTCGATGCTGGGCGGGTACAGGAATTCCGAATTGTCGGTAAGCGGATTCCTGAGTGTAGTACGGGATTTTAAGCGAATGTGGGTAGTGCAGAAAAACCGGTTATTGGAGAATCGGCTTGTGATGCTTTCGGTCAAACGGATAATCAATGGCTGTATGGCCGCCGTGCTTGCATTGGCACTGGTGGTGCCGTTCGCGCACGCCAATCCGCTGAACGACCGGAATGTTCGGGAAGGCAAGCGGTCGGGTGCCGGGCAGTATCAGCAGCGAAATTCGCGAGAAGCACAGCGCCAGGATTTCCAGCGCAAAGAGGGTGGCGAAGAACAACGACCACAGCGTCTTTCGCCGGAGGAACGCCGCCAGCTACGACGCGATATCAAGGATGCCGGGCGCGAGATCTATCCTCCGCGTCGTTGATTTCCCGCAGAACCAGGCAGTACTCAGGGATTCTTCCCTCAGTCGCATCTTTGGCAGCTAAATCGTATGGGTCAAGACGTTCGGGCACCATCCGGATAGGCTATAGTTACGTTTTTCTATTCAAAATCAATCAGCAGGGCAGCGTCGCCAGAAAGCTGCCCATGAACAGTTGCAGATAACCGGCGAAAATCCATGGCTGATCGGCTCATTCTTCAAACATCCTTCCGTAGCCTGTATTTCTGACTGCTGAGCATTACAGGAGATTTTTCATGAAAGTTCTGATTGCCGACAAGCTTGACGCATCAACGATCAAACAGCTTGAAACGCTGGGTTGCGGGGTTACGAGTAATCCCGAGCTGAGTGCCGAAACGCTGCCGGCTGCAATTGCCGATTTTGACGTGCTGATTGTGCGATCGACGAAGGTCTCCGCGGCTGTCATTGAGGCAAGCACGGCGCTTTCGCTGATTATTCGCGCCGGCGCCGGTGTCAACACGATTGACTTGGCTGCTGCCAGCCAGCGCGGCATCCACGTGACCAATTGCCCCGGAAAGAATACCGAAGCCGTCGCTGAACTGGCGATTGGCTTGTTGATCGCTGCAGATCGCCGGATTCCGCAAGCCGGAACCGACCTCATGCAGCAGGCCTGGAAAAAAGGCGAATACGGCAATGCGCGTGGGCTGAAAGGCAGGACGCTCGGCATCATCGGTTTGGGCAATATTGCCCGTGCCGTGATTGCACGGGCAAAGGGGCTGGAAATGAACATCGTCGCCTGGTCACGTTCGTTGACAACCGAAACGGCCGAAGCCATGGGCATCACCTGCGTCGCCACGCCGCTGGAGATCGCCGCTCAGGCGGATGCGGTTTCGCTACATGTCGCCTATTCCAAAACAAGCACGCATCATCTGGTCGATGCCAAATTCCTGGCCACCATGAAGAAAGGGGCGATTCTGGTCAATACCGCCCGCGGCGAAGTTGTCGATACCGCTGCACTGAAAATGGCGATCCGCGAGAAAGATCTGCGCGTCGGACTTGACGTCTTCGAAAACGAGCCGAAAGGCAGCACCGATACGTTTGCCGACAGCGAACTCGCGCAACTGGCGATTTGTACTCCGCACATTGGTGCTTCGACTGATCAGGCATCGGAAGCCATCGCCGACGAAACGGTACGCATCGTTAAGTCGTTCATCGAAACCGGACTGCCGCTAAACGTGGTGAACGTACGCGGAACCCCGGTGACCACGCACGGCATGGTTGTCCGCCATTACAACCGGGTCGGAGTTCTCGCCACGGTTCTCGATGCGCTCAAAGCGCAAGGCGTCAACGTCGAGGAAATGCAGAACAGCATTTTCGAGGGAGGCACGGCCGCCACCTGTTCACTTCGTCTGGACAAGCTACCGCAACCGGCTGCGCTGGTTGAACTGGCGGCCAGTCCGGATATTATCCAGGTTTCGACGCACTGACACGCGGCTCTACCCCGGGAAATTCTCGAACTGGAGAGTGACGAGTTCGTCAATTGGCCCGCTTGCGCCATGTCGCTCATGGAAATGTCGTATCGCGGCAAGGAGTCAGTCAGATCAATCGCCAGCCACTCAGCACGAGTCGCCTGAATCCGAAGAAATTCCTGGTGCGAATGACAAAGGAGCCCTCTTCGGGAAAACAGCTCGGCACATACACGGTGGCACTCTGCATCGTTTGCTTTGTATATTCCGAGAGCTTTCTGGGCTCGCCAAAATTGATTGACGGGCAATCCGTTATATCAAAACAGCAGCCGCTGACCGTATGCGGGATATCGATGAAAAGCGGCGATTGCTTCTCTTCAATAAGCGCCAATGCGTCGTCCGAGATGGTAATCATGAATCTTCAATCCGGTTGATCAGGGAACGGACAAATCAGAATCATTTTTGCCAGCGTTGCCCATCGTCGTTAATTGGTAATTTGGCAACAATACATTACACGTCTCACACTCACTTGTTTTTTCCAAAGCTTCAGACAATCGTGCGGAAATTAGTTCAAAAAAAGGCCAGCAATCCCATCGGGACGCTGGCCTTTGTTACTCATCGATGCTCAGATTCCAGTCTCTTCAGTCGGTAACCAGATCAAGTACCTGGTCGCCGAACTGGTCAGTAACCATTTTCTCGATCTTCAACAACTCATACCAGCGGCTGAATGCGGCAATGAAGACAACGGTGATCAGGAACATGAGTATCACCGACATGCTTGCTAGCAGGTAAAGCTGTTTGGGCATGAAATTCCCGGTTATATTCAGGTACCCGGCCCACATCACTATCGGGTATACCAAAAGCCCCGGACCTGCAGTCACCCAGGCGTATTTGGCCTTGCCGAGTCTGATCAGCATGGTCGTGCCAACGATAAGCGCACAGGAGGCCAGAAGCTGATTGGCCATGCCGAACAGTGGCCAGATCGTGGCGATGTCGCCGGTATAGACCAGATAACCCCACGAACCCGTGAACAAGGCGCTGGTGATGACTACCCCCGGTGTCCATGAGTTGTCGGAAAAAGGCTTGTACACCCGGCCGAGCATTTCCTGCAGCAGATAACGGCCAACTCGCGTACCGGCATCAACAGCGGTGAGAATAAACACGGCCTCGAACATGATGGCAAAGTGATACCAGTAGGCCATCATCCCCTTGAAGAACGGTACGGCATCGAAGATGTAAGCCATGCCGACGGCCAGCGAAACAGCACCGCCCGGGCGTCCCTGAATCTGCTCGCCAACCTCGGCGGCGAGACGGGGCAGATCGACCACGGCGAGCCCCAGCTTTTGGAAAGCCGCCGGCGCTGCGTTGATCGCGAAGTAATCGGCCGGCACGAGAACGCAGGCGGCGATCAGTGCCATGATGGCGACGAAACCTTCGGTCAGCATGGCGCCATAGCCGACGAAGAGAATGTCTTTTTCGTTGGCGACCATCTTGGGCGTTGTTCCTGAACCAATGATCGCATGGAAGCCGGAGAGGGCACCGCAGGCAATCGTAATGAACAGGAAGGGGAAGGCTGCACCCGGAATGACCGGGCCGCCGCCGTAAAAGAAGTCGGTTACTGCCGGCATGTGCAGTTCGGGATGAACGAACACGATGCCCAGCGCCAGGGCGGCGATAGTGCCGATCTTGAGATAGGTGGACAGGTAGTCACGTGGTACGAGCAGGAACCACACCGGCAGAACCGAAGCGACGAAACCGTAGGCCGGAATGATTACCGCGAGTTCCTTCTTGGTGAAGGTGAACATCTTGGCCAGCACCGGATCGGCCGCGATATACGGGCCGACATACAGCGAAACGATCAGCAGGACAACGCCGATGATGCTCATGCCCTTGATGTCACCCGGGCGGATGTTGTGCATGTAGATGCCCATGATCATGGCGATCGGGATCGTCGCGAAAACGGTGAAGGTTCCCCACGGGCTGTTGAACATGGCATTGACAACGGCGATGGAGAGTCCGGCCAGGGTCAGGATCAGGATGAACAGGATCGAGACTGCGGCAACCTTGCCGGCCACCTTGCCGATCTCGGTTTCAGCAATGATCGAAAGGCTCTTGCCCTTGTGCCGTACCGAGGCAAACAGGACGATCGTGTCATGGACGCCGCCGGCCAGCACGCAACCGATCAGAATCCACAGGGCGCCGGGCAGATAACCGAACTGCGCAGCAAGCACCGGTCCGAGCAGCGGTCCGGCCGCAGCGATGGCGGCAAAATGGTGACCAAACAGCACATACTTGTTGGTCTTTACATAGTCGTGACCGTCCGACATGGTGACCGCTGGCGTTTCCCGCTCGGAGCGCAGATTCATGACTTTGGTAGCCAGGAATAGGCCGTAGAATCGGTAGGCGATCGCGAACAACAACGCCGCTACAAATATCAATGTTAATGAATTCATCTAATTCCCCTTGTTTTGGTTACAACCCCAAATGATCCCTGTTCATGCGCCTGATAATCGCCATCAGACCGGTAATAGTTCAGTCGCCTATTGGATCGGTGAGATGCAAGCACTGGCACCCGTACAGCAATGCAAAGCGGAATTTAACTTTTTCGACGGTAGAAATCATTCCTTTCTGGCGAACGGTTGCCGGCGGAATTGAGCGGTTTCTGACAGATATTGAGTGGTGCCTTATAAATCAGGGAATGAGAAGCTTGTCTTTGATTTCACGGAGATGTCGTCGACTGACTGGCACCCGCTTGCCGCTCTGCGTGACAATTTCCGCTGCTCCATTCTCCAGGAGCTCGATCTCGGCGATCTGCTCAAGGTTGATCAGATACTGCCGATGACAGCGCACCAGGGGTGTGCGCTCCTGCAGGAGTTTCAGGGTCAGTTCGGTCACCCCCTGCCGGTTTTTCCCTATGACCTGTACGCCGGACAGCTCGGTATTGACGTATTCAACATCTTCCAGCGCAATCAGGAAAATCCGGTTGCGCGCGATACAGGGAATCTGATGAATGGCACTTCCGGCGCCAGGAAAGGCTTTGCCCGAAGGGCGGGCTCCGGCACGCAGCCAGTCAAGCGTTTTGGCCAGGCGTTGCGGGTCGATCGGTTTCAGCAGATAGTCTGCGGCGTGTTCCTCAAACGCCTTCAATGCGTGCTCGTCATAGGCCGTGACAAACACGATATGGGGCAGGGCAGTGGGCTCGATCATGCCGACCATTTCCAGGCCGCTGATACGTGGCATCTGGATGTCCAGGAAGACCACATCCGGACGGTGCCGATGAATGGCTGCAAGCCCTTCGATGGCATTGGAACATTCGCCTGCGATTTCCACATCGGGGGATGCCGCCAGAAGTGCTTTCAGCTCTTCACGCGAGGGTTCCTCGTCGTCAATGATCAGTACGCTCAGCATGGCACAAGCTCTTCTTCAACCGGCAAGCGGATAGCCACCCGTGTCCAGTACTCGGGTTGGCACGTCACATCAATCCCGAAGGCGGTGCCATAGCGAATCTTGATGCGCCGATCAACCAGATTCATGCCCAGGCCGTCGCTATCGGGCAGGGGTTTGTACAAGCCGGCGCTGTCTTCGACAACAATGGTCAGCACTTCATCCTGGCGTTGTGCGCTGATGGTGATCTTGCCCGGTTCAAGCATCTGCGAAATGCCGTACTTGATGGCATTTTCAACAATCGGTTGCAGGGAAAAGGCGGGTAGGCGCAAATGCAGCAAATCGTCTGCAACTGCCATTTCAACATCGAGACGACCGGCAAATCGCGCAAGTTCAATGCGCAAATAAGCATCCACGTGTTCGATCTCATCCTTGAGCGTGGCGTCATTGCCCACCCGCTTCAGGCTCTTGCGGAAAAAAGTGGACAGGTATTGAACGAGCTGGCGAGCCGCTTCCGGGTCACGCCGGATAACTGCTGCCAATGTGTTCAGGGCATTAAAAAGGAAGTGCGGGTTGATTTGCGCCTGCAGCAGCTTGATTTCCGACTGCGCGAGCAGTTGTTTCTGCTCCTCGATGGTTCCGGCCAGCACCTGATTGGAAAGCAGCCTTGCGATGCCTTCGCCAAGCGTGCGATTGAGTGTGGAAAAGAATTTCCGCTTGGGTTCATACAGCTTAATCGTTCCGAAAACCCGGTTCCCTTCACCACTCAGAGGAATGACCAGACAAGAGCCCAGCTTGCAGTCCTTGGAAACGGAGCAGGTATAGGAAATGTTGGCGCCATCGGCATAGACAACTTCATTATTGGCGATCGCATAAAAGGTATGCGGTGAGGATATCGGGGTGCCGGTCAGGTGGTGATCTGCTCCCACGCCAACAAAGCCAAGCAGTTTTTCGCAATCGGTAATGGCTACCGCGCCGACACCGGTTTCTTCCTGAATGATGCTGGCCATACGGGTACAATTGTGTTCGTTGAAACCTTGCATCAACACACCAACAGAACGTTCGGCAATGCGCAGGGCCTTGGCCGAGAAAGCGATGGAATACTTCTCCATGGTCTCACGACGATCAAGAATCAGGCGCATGAAAAGAGCCGCGCCCAATGAATTGGTCAGGATCATCGGCAAGGCAATATGGGCAACCAGACGAGTCGCCTGATCAAAAGGTTTTGCCATCAGCAGAATGATGACCATTTGCATGGTTTCCGCGAAGAAAGTAGCCCCAAAGGCTGTCATCGGGTTGAGCAGACGGTCGGCGCGATGGCGGCGCAACAGATAAAAGTGCAGGCAGCCACCAATGACACCTTCTGTCGTGGTCGAAATTGCACAGGCAAGGTCAGTAAACCCACCCAGCGAATGGCGATGCATGCCCCCCGTGAGTCCGACTGCGAAACCGACAAATGGACCCCCGAGGATGCCGCCGAGTACAGCGCCAATGGCACGCGTATTGGCAATGGCTCCTTCGATCTGGTAGCCAAGGTAGGTTCCCATGATGCAGAAACAGGAGAAAACGAAATAGCAGACGAGCTTGTCCGGCAGGCGAACGGTGACCTGCATCAACGGGGCAAACAGTGGGGTCTTGCTCAGGAGATAGGCAATCACCAGATAGATGCACATTTGCTGCATCAGGCCGCCGATCAGGGCCAGGTGATTGATATTTGCAAGCTCAAGCATGATCTGGAATCCGGAAATCGATTAATGGTGATTCTACGAGCTTGCCGGAAAAACGGTAGCTCTTGTTCGAACAAGCACCTTGGCTTGGTGCTGCTTTTTTGCTGGACTGTTTTGCGCAAAGACTTCGTCGAGAGATGATTTTCCTCATGGATAAACAGACGGTATGCTGTAGAATGCACCCTGCGGCGAGTTATGAACCGAGTGGATCAGATGGCCCGGGGCGTTTCGGAATTCGCCAATCCGGCCTGAAACATTGTTCGAGGCTGAACCCGGCTTTTGTTGCCGGGTTTTTTATTTACTGCGTTATCCGGGTCTGGCGCAGCGTATATTTCAGCTTGCAGTCGATATTCATCGGCTTAATTGCCAGAGAAGTCATTCGGGCGCAAACTAGAAGTCATTTCTTACCGATAGTAGTGTGGGGATACCCAGATGAATACAGCCATTCTTAAGTTTCTGAGAGCCAACGGCGAGCAGCTTGATGCCGAGATCTCACAGGCGCTTCACATCCCGATGGCCCAGTTGAAGAATCAGGTCGCGCAGCTTTCTGCTTCCGGCGACGTGATCTGCTGCAAGGTGACGCGGTTCATTGACGGCAAGAAGATCGAGGGCACCAGTTGCCGCCTGTCCTGCGATTTGCCGGCACCCGCACGCGGGCGCAAGCCGGGAGTAAAGAAAGATCCTAACGCCGTGGACATTATTCCGGAATAAGCGCGCAGGATACCCGCAGGCCGGTACCGTGCTGTCGGCGCGCAAACAGCAACGCCACCTTTGCCGGTGGCGTTGCTGTTTGTACTTGCCCTGTTTCTATTTCGCGGCGGCGGGTGCCACAAGCTGTTGCGGAGCAGATTGCGTCTGCATCGCAGCGGGTGCCTTGTGCCCAGTGTCCGGATGCCAGCCGAGCGTGAAGTAAAGGATGGCGAAGCCGACGACGTAGGCCAGCGTGACGTGCCAGCCGTGGCGCAGCCAGTTGCCGACCGATTTCGCTTCGGGGTACATGTTGGAGAGCGCAACGCCGGCCGACGAACCAAACCAGATCATCGAGCCGCCAAAGCCGACAGCATAGGCCAGGAAGCCCCAGTCGTACCCGCCCTGCTTGAGGGCCAGTGCGGTCAACGGAATGTTGTCGAACACCGCAGAGACAAAGCCCAGCGTGAGTGCGGCCACGGCCGAGGCCGTTGGCAGCTTTTCGACCGGCATCATCGACGCGCAGGTGACCAGCGAGAGCAGGAAGATCGAACCCTTGAAGGTCTCCGGCATCACCTCCCAGTCCGGGCGGCGTACCGGAATCGAGAGGAGGATGGCCAACCAGACGGCAACCCCGATGAAGGGGAAGTAATCGGCCAATTCGTTGAACTTCACGTTGATCACCACGTTGGCGGTGATGGCAAAGATCAGGATCAGGGCGACGATTCCGACCCGTGCCTTGTCGACCTTGGTGCTTTCATGGACGTACTTGATGATCGGCGAATAGGCGTGCTGCTGCTTGGCGCCAAAGTAGGCGGTAATGCACAGGGCGGGTACGGCGGCAACGTAGGCGTCAAATACGCTAATCGGGCTGATACCGTCAATCCACATCATGGTCGTTGTCGTGTCACCGACCACCGAACCGGAACCGCCGGCATTGGAGGCGGCAACGATAGCGGCGAGGAAGCCGACATGCACCTTGGCCTTAAACAACTGGTGCGCCATGGCGCCGCCGATCAGCGCGGCAGCGATGTTGTCGAGGAAACTGGACAGAACAAAGACCATGACCAGCATGACGAAGCCGCCTTTCCAGTCCTCGGGCAGGTATTTGGGCAAGATCGCCGGCACATGGCTTTTCTCGAAATGGCGCGAGAGCAGGGCAAAGCCCATGAGCAGACAGAACAAGTTGGCAAGAATTACCCATTCGTGCTGGAAATGCAGGGCCAGACCGGAAAACCCGTCGCCCCATTTGAATCCGGTGAAGATCAGCTTGTAGAGCGTGATCGTCACCATGCCGGTTAGACCAACGTAAAGCGTGTAGTTGTGAAAAAGTGCGACACCCAGAAGGGTCAGCGCAAAAAGCATGAAATCAAGTGGAATGCCTGCGACCATGATCAATTCTCCGGCGCAGGCAGGCAATGAAACTACGGATAGAACAAGTGCCGAGAGACCGGCACGGATAATGTTATGAATCATCGAACTGCTCCCTGAAGGTGGTGCAGAATTCTAACCGCAAATCTGGTTGGAAATATAACTGTAATGTCTTCAGGTGAATATTTTTGTAATCTTGAGCGCATGGACGCTACTGGCCAACGAGACTCAATGCCGGATTCCGCCAAAAACACCCTCCCTGGCCACCTTGCTGATTTCAACAATTGCCGGATGTGAAAGTCGTCGCTCTGTCGTGATCGCGTAGAGCTGTTCGACAACTGAATCGATGCGGCCGATTACCTCGACTTTATATTGTTCACAGACATCTTCGACAATGGCTGTCGGGGCGACGAACAATCCCGCTCCCGCCTGCCCGAATGCCTTCATCAGGGCGCTATCATCAAATTCGCCGATGATGTTGGACCGCAGATTATTTGACTCAAACCACTGGATCAGTTTCGGCCGGATGGCCGCGTCTTCCCCTGGAAGAAGAAAAGGAGCGTTATCGAGCATGTTCGGAAAAATCCCCGGCAGTTTGCTCACCAGGGCTTGGGTACCGAACACCGTCAGCCCGCTTTCACCGAGCAGGTGGCTGTAGCCGCGAACGTTCAGATTTGCCGGCATGGGCCGGTCGGCAATGATCATGTCGAGGCGATGTATGGCCAATTCGGCCAACAGCGATGTCAGACGTCCTTCGCGACAGACCAGATGAACCGGTTCACTGAATTTGAGCGCTGGCTCCACCAGCCGGTAAGCGATCGACTTCGATAAGGAATCGGCAATCCCGACCCGGAAGGACAGGGTTTTTTTCGTCTTCTGGTCGCGCAGTGCGCCAAGCAATTCGTCGCCAACGGCAAATATCTCCTCCGCGTAGATCAGGATGCGTCGCCCGGTGTCGGTTAATTCACGGTTTCGTCCGGCGCGGCGGAAAAGTTCCACGCCCAGTTTTTCTTCAAATTCACTCAGTTGTCCGCTGATGGATTGCGGCGTGAGGTGCAACTGGTCGGCTGCACGGGCAATGCTTCCCGTCTTCGCAACCATCCAGAAATAGCGCAAGTGCTTGAAATTTAGAGCATCCATGTTGTTTCTCCAGTTCGTCACGCAAAGCAGGTCAAGCCAATCACTGTGACCAGAAGCGAGCTTCCAATCAGATCCCAATAACATCGAAAAATACGATGTATTTGTTAATTATATTCGACTTGTTAGATGTATCACAGCATCCTAACATCATCAAGGTAACGAATATGGCGCCGGATCTTGTCGCCTTGCATCGTGGTTTCAAATTCTGACGGAGACACAAATGAAAAGATTATTGCTCGCTGTTTTTGTATCGGTAATGGCCCTTGGCCTGAG
>JFJP01024451.1_pt1 | contig 56498 bp, 49 predicted proteins | sample 431651 | NCBI WGS metagenome assembly JFJP01 (sample SAMN02602958, study PRJNA72255) | Microbial mat metagenome, whole genome shotgun sequencing project. | biome: fresh water; feature: sink hole; material: water; isolation source: purple microbial (photo- and chemosynthetic) mats found in... | reverse complement strand
TATAGATGGCGGTTGGTAAGAAGTTGATAAACACTTTTTTGTCTATTCGCTTTACGGCAGCAGTCTTTAGCGCCGTCTCTCTGGCGGCTCTATCGAGATAAAATAGCATATCGCCCCGTCTTGCGGTGTCTAATATCTGTTGAGGTTGCAGGATGCTTCCGTCGTTTTTAACACCCCGAAGCAACGCCTCATATCCGTATATTTCGCCACTTGCTATGTCCACTATCGGTTGAAAATAAGAGGTAAACGCCTTGTTTTTGATAATATCGGTTATCTCTGCCGATTCAGAGATGGCGCCAAGCTGAGATAGAGGCTTTACGCCTTTCATATCCGAAAACGAGAGAGGCTCATCTGATTTTTTAAGAAGCGCTGTTATACCCTCTTGCTCCATTTCGCTCCAGCCGCAGTTTTTGCAGATATTGGATACATCTTTCTCTGCATCTTTTAGCCGTATTCTGAGCATTTCGGCCTCCATCGCGCAGACAAAGCCCAGTTTCTCTACTCTATTTTTGGCATCTTCCACCACTCTGCTCTCATAAAAAAAGAGCGTAAGCTCATCTTTACAGCAAAAAATATCATCAAAGTTTTTACATTTACAACTCATATTAGCTCCCTAAAAATGCATTTTCAAACGACTCATACGACAAGGTCGTAATTCCGAGTGTTTTAAAAAATTGAAGTATCTTGCGCTCTTTTTGTGCGCTTGACACAAAATATTCGTCAAATAAAGGCGCGGTCGCCTCTATTATCTTATCCATAAGCATTGAGGGCTCCTCTTTTGCATAACCGTAATATGCTTTTTTTGCATACTCCACATCTCTCTTTATCTCAGTTACGGCTTTTTTGGTCGCCTCCAAAAAGCTATGTACTATCTCTTTGTTTGCTCCATAAAAAGCTTTTGTGGTATAGATGTCAAGTGCGGAGAAGTTTTCAAAAGCGCCAAGTTTTGAGTCTATAAGTATGTTATCGACCCCCTCCAGCTCCGCCTCGACTCCCTCAAAGTTGTAAAACGCAAGCCAAGCTCCGTCATAGCCGTTTTTGATGTTTGTGATGTGATAAAAATCCACCTCTTCAATTGCAATATTTAAAGGATTTATCATGATGCCTAGATTTGCCGCATATCTTACGATAATCTCTATTGCTATTTTGTTTGTCGTCTCGTTTGATACGGGGGAGCTGATTTTGATGCATTCGCCCCTTAACAGCTTTTTTTCACCGTCTATGGACAGCATGACTCCGCCCCTTGTCTCAAAAAAAGCTCCAAGAGAGAGCATATTTTCATCAAACTGCTCTATGAGGTGTAGCGGCTCGTTGATAGCCATCTCTATCTCTCCGTTTTTGAGAGCGTTAAAGCCGTCGTAATGTTCGTTTGGCACTATGATATTTAGCTCTATTCCCGACTCTTTGTAATACCCCTTGTCAACGCCGACGATAAAAGGAAGATGGTCCGGATTTAAAAACCATTCAAGCGCTATATTGATTGTCATATCTCTTCTCCTAGGCTCAGCTTCATTTTCCTATACCCCTCTTTGTGGTTTATCGGACCATTGCCGCTACCTATATCGGGGGCGGACTCTATCGCGAAGTAGACAAATTTCTTAGCTCTAGCGATAGAATCCGTCAAGTTGTAGCCAAGAGCTATATTTGCCGCAATCGCTGCAGAAAAAGAGCATCCCGTACCATGCATAGAAGTAGAGTCGCTAAAAGGCGTCTCAAATACGAACTTCTCCTTGTGCCTATATAGTATGTCTACGCTAACGGTTCCGTCTGCTTTTTGGAGTATATGGTTTTTTATTAGCACGGGAGAGGCTAACTCCTGAATATTTGCCAACGCCTCGCTATTTCCCACCGCATACCCAAATAATCTATATGCTTCGTACATATTTGGGGTAATAAGCGCCGCTCTTGGAAAAAGTCCCTTTAGTGCCTCTATAGCGTCCTCTCTCAAAAGCAGTGAATTTGCGTGCGATATAAATACGGGGTCAAGTATTATCGGCTTGTCAAACTTGCTTAGCGCGCGCTCAACAGCCTTTATAATCTCTTTGGAAAAAAGCATTCCTATTTTTACGACCGATACATCAAAGTCTTGCAGTACGGCCGCTATTTGAGCCTCGACAAAATCCGGTCTTAGCTGGTGTATATCGCTCACTCCTTGCGTATTTTGCGCCGTAAGCGTTGTTACTGCCGTTGTCCCAAAAACTCCGTGCGCTTCAAATGTTTTAATGTCGGCCTGTACTCCTGCGCCACCTGAGCTGTCAGAGCCTGCGATACTTAGAGCTACTCTCATACCTCTTCCTTTTTTTGGTTTTATTGTCTCCTTTTTTCGGGATTTTTTGTACTCCATTTTTGTCGGTTCATTTTTCACTCAACAATCAATCGACAAAAACGGAGTACAAAAAATTAAGGCACTTATGTAAGATGCGTTTAAAAAAAAGAGGCTCTTAATGCGAGATTTTATTGTAGTCGGCGGCGGTATCGGAGGATGCACGGCGGCGGCAATGTTGAGACAAAAAGGGTACTCAACGCTACTTTTGGAAAAAGAGTCAAATCTAGGCGGATGTGCATCTACATTTATGCATCGAGGTTTTCGCTATAACGCCGGAGCTACCACATTTGCCCCGTATGAAGAGGGGTTGCCGCTATATGACTTTTTCAAAAAAATAGATATATCGCCCCGCACAAAGCCGCTAAAATATTCACACATAGTTATTCAAAACAACAAAAGAATCAAGCGTTTTTTGGATTTGGATAGTTTTGTATTTGAGCTAAATAACTCCCATTATCACCAAAAAAATTTTGAATTTTATACGCTTATAAAGTCTATTTGCGACAATTTTTATAAACAGCAAAATTACCGTTACAGCAAAAAAAATACTGCGGCAAAACTCTCGTCAATGCTCTCTTTTGCGCCGTTTGCCGTCAAATTTTTACCATATCTTCTGCAAAATGCAAAATCTTTTATAGAGCGATTTTTTGGCGCCCCTCTTGATCCGGAATATCAACGCTTTATTGATGCGCAGACTCTCATAGCGGTACAGGTGGATAGCTCAAAAATCAATTTTTTGACGGCGGCGTTAGCTTTGGGGTATCCTTTTTATGAAAGTCATTATGTGTTTGGCGGGATGGGTGAGATATTTGAGCAGATGAGAGGGGTGATGGGCGAAGTGCGCACCAAAGAGGATGTGAGAGCAGTGCTGGAGATGCGGGGCGGCTATGAGGTTCAGACGCAAAACGGCAGTTTTACGGCAAAAAACATAGTATTAAATGCGCCGATTTTTGACTCCTCAAAACTGTTTGGTAAAACTGTGCACAAAAACTATTTTGACTCATACAAAAAGCTTGATTCAGGACAAAGCGCCTTTGTCGTCTATATGAGCGTAAAAAAAAGAAAAAGCTACGCTCACCACTATCAAATAATAGAAAAAGAGATTTTTGCAGGCGCCATCTCAAGCTCCGTTTTTGTCTCTTTCTCCGATGAGGAAGATATGGCTTTTGGCGAATACTATAGCGTAACCGCTTCGCTCCATACGGCGTGTTCATTTTGGGATGGGCTTACAAGGGGCGAGTATGATAAGAAAAAAGAGGCATTAAAAGAGAGGGTAACGGCTCTTATTTGTGATAAACTCTACTTAAAAAGAGATGATATAAAAGAGTCTTTTTCCGCAACTCCAAAAAGTTTTGAGAGATATATAGGCAGAGCCTCTTTGGGCGGCGTGATAATGACGCCAAAAAATCAGTTTTTCGGGGTCGCCTCAAACGACACGCCGTTTGAGGGGCTTTATGCAGTCGGGGATACCGTCTTTGCCGCACAAGGATGGAACGGCGTAGTAATGGGAGTGAGGAATTTGGAATGTACGATGTAGAGTTGAAAATAAAAAAAGAGGATTGGGCTTTTATCGTCGGCGTCGGAGTGCTGTTTGGCTCTCTTGTCTCCGCTCTCGGATACTCTCTTTTGTATGCAAGTTTGATAGAGGGTGCGCTATTTGGCGCTATTTTGGGACTTTTTATCTCGCTTCTTTCGCTTCTTTTTATTACGACATCAAACAACTATATTTTGCCGAAGCTGCCGCACGCTTACTGGCTTATGACGGCTATGTTTTTCTCTTTTCTTTCCGGTTTTATAGGGACGATGGCATCTGTCAAAACCTCCTCCCTTGTCGGCGTCTTTGTTTTACATTCATTTCTTGATAAAACCGTAGAACTATCATTGGCAATAGGCGTGGTGACATATATTGTCGGTGCGCTACTCCACCGTTTTGTCAAGATGCGAAACGAAAACGAAAAAATAAACGATTTGTTGCTAAAAAGCCGCATCACCTCTCTTGAGACACAACTAAATCCGCATTTTTTGTTTAACTCTATCAATTCAGTAGCCGAGCTTATCCACAAAGACAGAGCGAAAGCTGAAGAGGCGCTACTCGGTATATCCGCTTTTTTGCGCTCGGTTATGAAGGAGGCGTCTCTTGTTAGTATAGAAGAAGAGCTTGATAATATACGCCGCTATGTAGAACTTGAAAATATCCGCTTTGAAGATATGATAAGGGTCGCCATAACTGCGGATGAAGAGGCTCTTTGTTGCCTTACGCCTAAGTTTTCGATAGGACTAATAGTGGAAAATGCTATCAAACACGGATTTGAACCGCCAAAGATTCTAAATATTTACATCAATGTTGCAAAAATAGGGGATAAAATAGAGATAAATATAGAAAATGACGGCAGAGAGCTAAAATCAAAAGAGTTTGGCATAGGACTGACAAACCTATCTCAAAGGCTAAAATATCTTTGCGGCGGAAGCGTTGAGATAGGATGTGAGAGCAAAAAAGAGTACCTAATAACAATGAAAGCCGTATATGAAAATATTAATAGTTGAAGATGAGGCGTTAGCGCTCTCCAGACTCAAAAGATTGTTAAACGAGCTTGGAGAAAGCGACATAGCCTCCGTAGCGGATGCAAAGAGCGCTCTGGAGCTGATGGAAAACTCTTTTTTTGAGCTTGTTTTTTTGGATATTAATCTGCCGGACACCCTCGGAACAAAGCTGGCATATCAGGCGCTAGAGAAAAATCCAAACGCTTTTATAGTTTTTCAAACGGCGCATGAAGAGTATGCGCTAAAAGCTTTTGAAATAGGGGCTATCGACTACCTTTTGAAGCCTTACTCAAAAGATCAGCTGCAAAATACGCTCGTAAGAGCAAGCAAAGCTATCGGTATTAAAACCCCAATCTTTATGATAAAAGAGGACGGAGAGTATATGATGGCGGACGCCAAAGAGATATATTATGTCAAAGCCGAGCTTTCCCAAACAGTACTTCGCACCAAAGAGAGGTTTTTGTATTACGCCAAAAAAATCTCCGATATGGACGAGCTTTTAGCTCCTTACGGATTTTTTCGCATACACCGTTCATATCTCGTCAATAGTTCAAAAGTAAAAAAAATAGTCACCGTAGAGCAGAGCCGGCTGCTTTTTTATTTTGACGGTATTAATGAGAGCGTAGAGTCGAGCAAAGACGGTGCAAGGCTATTTCGTCACCATTTCGGCGACAAATAGATTATGCCTTTTTGGCGATTTTAAAGCCAAAAACAGAGCCTACAGCCATTTTGCTCTCTATGATAAGCTCGCTTGAGTGAAGTCTTAGTATGTAGCTCACAAGAGCCAGTCCTAGCCCCAGTGAGTTATCCCAGCTATTTTTTGAAAGTCTATAGAATTTTTGAGTGATATTTTCCAGCTCCCTCTCCGGAATTCCTAGCCCGAAGTCTTTTACCTCTAGCTTTACGCTGTTTTCATCGCTATCATCTATGATATTTACTATGACATTTTCATCGGAGTATTTGAGGGCGTTTTCCATCAAATTTACTATGACGAGTTTTATCATCGTTTTGTCGGCATAAACGGTGGTGGGCTCACCGTAGATTGTTATCTCTCTTTTTGCGTATTTGTATGCGAGTTGGCTTTTTGCCTCTTCTACCGCATCGAGTATAAAAAACTCCTCAAAATTAGGGCTAAGTGAGTTATTTTCTAGCTTCAAGGAGAGTGATAGCCTATCTATCATCGAAGAGATTGTTTGCGAATTTTTATATACTTTTTCCAGAAATTTTTCGCTTATTTTTCTATCTATATCGGGGTCGTTTATTAGCGTTTCAGTGTAGCCCATTATTGCCGATACGGGATTTTTGAACTCATGGCTTATAGCTTCTATGATTTCGGTCGTCTGCTTATTTTTTAGTTTTAGCTTTGCCGTATACTTGCGTTTTTGCCGCTCTTTTTTTTCAAGCTTTAGAGCAAGGATTTTTAGCATTCTAGCTATCGAGAAAAATTCCGCAGCAAAAGCCGGTTTTATCTCCGCTTTGAAGTTTTTTGCCTCTATTGCCGCTAGATAATCGGTTACCTGCGATATTTGAGATTGTATTTTCTTGTTTACTTTGTATGAAAAGATTGTTCCGATAATTGCGGCAACCATAAAAACGACGGCTATTTTGAACCAGATAGAGTAGAGATAGTTTTCCATAATATTTGTAGGGTAAGCGATGCGAAGAAACTGTTTTTGCCCGTTTAGCTCTATTGTTTTTGCGCAGTAGATATAGTTTTTGTTGGTAGTCGTAGAGTATCGTACGATTTCGCCTTTGCCCTCTCTCATAGCCTGCATTATCTCAGGGCGGTTTGCGTGATTTACCATCTCTTTTGGATTTTTATCGGTCTCTGCGAGTACTGTGCCGTTCTCGTCTATTATGGTGACCCTAATACCCGTATCTTCTTTTATTTTTTGAATTAACGCATCTATTTCGAAGAGTGTTTTTTTGTCTTGTACGAGGGTCTCTACGAGCGCTAGATTTTTTGGCAGATACCCTTTTAGGGACTCTATATCTATCGTTTTGATGTAGTAGTAGCTGACCCCCAAAATAGCTGTAAGGATAACAAAGAGTAGCGCTACTAGATTGACTAGAAATATATGGTGGAGTCTCAGCAAAGCTTGTATCCAACGCCTCGTACGGAGTTGACATAATTTTTTGTTTTGTCTGGGTCTATTTTTTCTTTTAGTCTTTTTACGGCCACATCCACCGTTCTGTCTTGGTATATCTCCTCGTCATGCCAAACGGAAGAGAGCAGGGTGTCTCTGCTTAGTACTATATTTTTGTTTCTAATTAGTTCACTTAGCAGATTGAACTCTAGTTTTGTCAAAGAGACCTCTTTGTCCCCGATAAATACTTGCTGTGAATCAAGCATCATAACTATATCTTTGTGCTGTAAAGTCTCTTTTTTGTTGGATGTGCGCCTGATTAGCGCTTTGACTCTGAGTAGTAGCTCGCTGACATTGAAAGGCTTTACGATATAGTCGTCGGCTCCAGCCTCAAGACCTTCTATCTTATGGCTATCCTCTGTTTTTGCAGTAAGGAAGATGACTGGGGTTTGGAACCCTTTTTTGCGAAGCATCTTGACAAACTCCACCCCCTCTACATGGGGCAGGTTTCTATCCATTATGAGAAGGTCTACATGCTCATTTGTCAACAGCTCTTCGACTCTTGTCGTATCCAAAAACCCCTCTACATCATAACCCTCTTTTTTGAGTGAGTATTCGACAAGCTCTAAAATATCAAGTTCATCTTCGACTAAAACAATAAATTCTTTCATGGATTAGTAGTTTGCGCCTATTTTGCCGCCTTCTTTTGCATAATGCAAAAGTTTTGCGATATTTTCGCAGTGATCGGTTACTCTTTCGTGTTTTTTGATTGTTTTGATAATTTTGATGTATGTAGCGGTCAGTTCATCGCCGTTTATAGAACCCAAAACCTCTTTTTGGATAATGCTAAATATCTCATCGCTTTTTTCCTCTTCTATATGTATAGCCCTATATGTCTCTTGTGAGAACGACTTAAAGCTCTCAATCACAAGCTTTAAAGACCGGATAGATACTAGGTGAAGCTCTATGATATATTGTTTGATACTACTTAAATCAGACCCAGCCTCTACAATCTCTTGCATACCTCTTGAGAATTTTTTTGAGGCCTCCGCTATTCTTATCAGCTCATTTGTTATTTTCAGTAGCGCTATTAGCTCTCTTAAGTCTCCGGCTTCAGGCGAATACAACGCCAATGCCACGATAATATTATTGTCTACGCTGTCTGCCATATAAGTGAGGTGTTTAATATTTCCCTCTCTAGCCACTCTGAAGTGGTCTACATCCTCGTCTTTTATGCCGTTTAACGACTCCTCAAAAGAGGATAGAACAAACTCGCCCATGGTTACGATGTCTTTTCTGATTTCATTCACTTTTTGGTCAAAATTTGGCAACATTTACAAAACCTTTTTGATTTAAATTGTTACAATAATAGCCGTCATTCGTTACGGCTTTGTTACGGCGACCTTTATATGCTGTCGTTGTCGCCCGTGTCATTTTATTGTAACACACTCTTTTTAAAATACACAGACATCAAAAATTAATAAGGAGCATTCATGAGAAAAGGTCTTTTATCTCTTTTCGCAGTTGCAGCACTAGCATCAGGCGCAGTTGCGGCGGATCAAATAAGCGGAGCAGGAGCTACATTCCCAGCGCCTTTATACTATGATTGGGCACATAGCTATGCGGCAAAAACCGGCAATCAAGTTAATTACCAAGCAATCGGTTCAGGCGGCGGTATCAAACAAATTCAAAAAAGAACTGTTAATTTCGGTGGTACTGACAAGCCTCTTACGCCTACAGAACTTGCAAAAGACAATCTTCTTCAGTTTCCTGCAGTTGTAGGTACTATCAATGTTGTATACAATGTTCCAGGTATTGCCGACGGCGTACTAAAACTATCTAACGAAGCAGTAGCAGGAATATTTCTTGGTACTATATCTACATGGAATGACCCGCTTATAGCAAAAGAAAATCCAGGCGTAAAACTTCCAGCAAACAGAATTACTGTTGTTCATAGATCTGACGGCTCTGGTACTACATGGAACTTCGTATACTGGCTAGACAAAGTAAGTCCGGTGTGGAAATCAAAAGTTGGCGTTGGTACAAGCGTTAACTGGCCTGTAGGTATGGGCGGTAAAGGTAATGAGGGTGTTGCAAATGTTGTAAAACAAACTCCAAACTCAATCGGTTATGTAGAGTTTGCATACGCAAAACAAAACAAAATGAGCTCAGCTCAACTACAAACAAGTGAAAAAACATGGGTTGCTCCATCTGTTGAAACTTCAAAAGAAGCGGCTAAAAACGCAAAATGGACAAAACAAGACCATTTCCATGAAATCCTAGTGCTTGAGCCGGGTAAAAAATCATACCCTATAACTGCGGGTACTTTTATTCTTCTTCCGAAAGAGAAAACTGAGCAAAACAAAAAAGTAGCTCAATTCTTTAGCTATGCGTTTGAAAATGATTCAGCGGCTGAGAGACTAGGCTATATACCTCTTCCAAGCGAAACAGTAAAACTAATCCAATCTTACCTAAAAGATAACGGACTTTAATATCCATAGACGGGTCTTAAAGCCCGTCTACTTCGCTCTTTCTACTCCCAGCACTCACTACCTTTTTTTTCGACAACTCTAACGCATGCATCTACAACCTTTGGATCAAAAAGTATTCCGCTGTTTGCCTTGATTTCCGCTATTGCGGCCTCCATTCCTAGTCCTGCTCTATATGGACGGTGTGAAGCCATCGCTTCAACTACATCGGCAACGCATACGATGCGAGCATCAAGCAGTATCTCCTCGCCCTTAAGCCCGTTTGGGTATCCGCTTCCATCCCATTTTTCGTGATGCTCTAAAACTATTTGGCTGATAGGCCACGGAAAATCAATATTTCCGACAACTTCAAACCCTGTGATAGGATGTTTTTTGATAAGCTCAAATTCCGTTTTGTCTAGCTTGCCCGGTCTTGTCAGTATCTCTGCCGGAATGTGGATTTTTCCTATATCGTGAATCAAAGCGGCTAATCGTATCCCTTGAATTTGCTCTTTAGGGACTCCAAGCTCTTCGGCGATAGCGACCGAGAGCATAGAGACTCGTTTTTGGTGTCCGTCGGTATAGGGGTCTCTCATCTCAATGGCGCGCGCCAAGGTTGCTATCATCTGCTCTAGCAGGCTCATCATCTGCTTTTGACCGCTTTCAATCGCTTTTTGCTGAAAATGCACCCTTGTGCTTTTGTATATTGCGGCAAATAGCTCATCGGTATTTACCGGCTTTTTTATATAGCTATCTATACCTATATCGATAGCTCTCAAAAAATAGTCCGTCTCATTAAAAGCCGTCACGACAATCACAGGAATATCCTCTGTTATCTCTTTTATCTGTCTTGCCATCTCGAGACCGTCCATAGCCGGCATTCGCACATCGGTTACTATGATGTCGTAGTGTCCCGCTTTGAATTTATCAAGCCCCTCTTGTCCGTTTGCGGCCGTGTCGACTTGTGCAAAACGCCTTCGTAAAAAACGACCGATGCCTTCTCTCACATCATCTTCATCTTCGACATAGAGTACGACAAGCGATTTCATTAGTTCCATATTTACTTCGGTTTTAGCTTCTTGATTCACTTTTATTCCTTCTCTTTGGTCGATAGACTTTATGTCGATTCACTTACAAGCGGCAGAAGATTTTGCACATTTAATGTAATTGATGATTTTAATAGAGAGGCTCTTGTAATAGATATAGATACATCGCTTCCCTCATCAAGAGTGGTTCAAACACTAAGGAGTTTACACGAAGATGCCTTGGAAAGGATGGCAAATGCTGGTCCACACCACCACAATTAGGTATGCACAGTATATAACATATTTATTTTTTTGTATTTGCCTGCCGCTTTGAGCCCAATAGTTACAGTGTAGTAACAATTTTTGGTAATTATTAGCCATAATTGTCTTTTAATATAACGATGTGTAAACTCGTTTGAAAGAGAGTTTGAATTTCTCAATTTTAATCCAAAGGCGTACAGTTGGAAAATATACATAATCCTAGCATAGATCCAAAATATTCAAAAAAAGTAGCTTACTTCTCTATGGAGTTTGCAATACATCAAGCTCTTAAGATATATTCGGGAGGTCTTGGATTTTTGGCCGGCTCGCATATGCGAAGCGCACATGACCTAAGACAAAATGTAGTTGGAATCGGAATACTTTGGAGCTTTGGATATTATGATCAATCCAGAAATGAAGATAATACAATGAGTGTCGTCTATAGACGAAAGGCGTATTCCTTTATAGAGGAGACGGGAATTATTGTCAAGGTGCGCATAAGCGGTGCAGATGTATTCGTGAAGGCATACTTACTGAAGCCTGAAATATTCGGCACCGTGCCTATCTATCTTTTGACTACGGATATTCCGGAAAATGATTATTTGGGCAGAACTATCACTCACAAGCTCTACGAGGCGCACGAGGAGACTAGAATAGCTCAAGAAATAGTGCTCGGCATAGGCGGCGCAAAAGTACTCGAAGAGGCAAATATAGAGCCGGAGATATTCCATCTAAACGAAGGGCACGCTCTGCCGGTAGCTTTCCACCTATACTCAAGGTTCGGTTCGATAGAAGAGGTCAAAAAGAGAATGGTGTTTACGACTCATACACCGGAAGCCGCCGGAAATGAAGAGCATGATTGTAATCTACTTCATAGAATGGGCTTTTTCAACGGTATGAACCAAGAAGAGGTAAGAAAGGTTACAGGGCATGAAGGCGGTAAATTTTCTCTTACGGTTGGAGCGCTTAGGGTATCCAAAATATCAAACGGCGTATCAAAACTTCACGGCGAAGTGGCGAACAAAATGTGGGAGTCAACACCGGATATCTGTCCGATAATTTCGATTACCAATGCGCAAAATAAGAAATTTTGGGCGGATAAACCGCTTCAGAATGCGTATGACGAGTATGACGATTACGGATTACTGGCTAGAAAAAAACATCTCAAAAGAAAGCTTTTTGATATAGTTGCAGACCAGACCGGTAAGATGTTTGACCCTGAAGTGCTTACGATAGTATGGTCAAGAAGATTTGCGGAGTACAAAAGAGCTGGGCTAATCAAGCGAAACTGGGAGAAGTTTCATGAGCTTGTAACCAGAAAAGACAGACCGATACAGGTCATCTGGGCGGGCAAGCCGCATCCAGCCGATGTAAATGCCATCAAGCTCTTCAATGAGCTTGTCTATTCGACTGAAAAACTAAAAAGATGTGCCGTGCTTGTAAGATATGAGATAAACCTTTCAAATCTTCTCAAAAAAGGCGCAGATATATGGCTAAATACCCCAAGGGTAACAAGAGAGGCGTCTGGAACGAGCGGAATGGCTGCGGCAATGAATGGAGCGGTTAACTTCTCTATCAATGACGGTTGGCATTTGGAGTTTCAAAATCACGGCGAAAATAGCTTTACTATATTTCAAGACGGCGATAAAGATACAATTATTCAAGATGAAGAGGATGCTTTCAATCTTATAAATATCCTTGAAAGCGAGATATTGCCAAAATATTACGATGAGCCGGAGAAGTGGCTTGAAATCGTTAAAAACTCTATGAACGACATAGCGCCGTACTTTGATACCGGTAGAATGGCGAACGAGTACTACGAAAAGCTCTACAAGTACAACTGCCAGTAGTTTTTATTTTTAGAAGGATTTATTGTGAGAAAAACAAAAATAGTCGCCACCGTAGGACCAGCTACAGACTCTGAGGAGATGATAGAGAAGCTAATTTTGGCCGGCGTAAATGTGTTTAGATTTAATTTTTCACACTCTACGCATGAATATCACGGCGCCAATCTAGCAAAAGTACGGAAAGTCTCCGAAAAACTCGGCGTGTGCGTCGCCGTCCTGCAAGATATTTCCGGACCGAAGATAAGGGTGGGCGATGTGGATGGCGTAATGCTGCTTGATGTGGATGATATACTTAGTTTTTATCCGGAGGCGGGTTTTGACGATAAATACGGTGTCACGCTCAATCATCCGCAAATCCTTCCGTCTCTAAAAGCGGGCGACCTGATATATTTAGCCGATGGCAGTATTAGATGCGAAGTAACGGAAAATACCGGCGGAGTAGTCCGCACCAAAGTAGTTGTAGGCGGAGACCTGACAAGTAAAAAAGGGGTTAATTTTCCAAATGCCTCTATTCCGATTGCCGCAATTACCGAAAAAGACATCAAAGATATGGAGTTTGGCGTCAAAATAGGCGTTGATATGATGGCTGTCTCTTTTGTTAAATCTCGTGAGGATATAGAAGAAGCAAAGCGAATAGTTGCCGGATTTGGCGGTGATTGTCCAATCTTTGCAAAAATCGAAAAGAGTGAAGCTGTTGAAAATCTATCGTCTATAGTAGAGATTGCCGATGGATTGATGGTGGCCAGAGGTGACCTTGGCGTAGAACTTGGACTGCCGAAAGTGCCGATAGCGCAAAAAAAGATAATCAGAGCCGCAAACCGTAAGGGAATTCCAGTAATTACGGCTACACAGATGCTAACCTCTATGATAGACTCCCCTTATCCGACAAGAGCGGAAGTGAGCGATATAGCAAATGCCGTACTAGACGGCACGGATGCAGTAATGCTATCAGATGAAACGACAGTCGGCAAATATCCGATAGAGGCGATAAAAGTACTTGACGAGGCGATAAGGGAGGTGGAGAGTATCTATCCTTTCTATCGAAACCTTGACAAGATACACAACCCTGCGGACGCAATAGCCGTAGCAGCAAATAGAATGGCGGAAGATATGGAGCCAAACGCTCTAATAGCCTTTACTAGAAGCGGCGGAAGCGCTAGAAGCCTTGCAAAATTCAGACCGAAAGCGGATATATTGGTTCCGGTGCATACGGTGGAGACCTATCGAAGACTAGCTATTGTTTGGGGTGTAAGACCGCTATTTGTTCTTGAGGAGCATGAGAGTACAGATAGAATGTTGTGCGAGTTTACGCTAAAAGCTCTTGAGACCGGCGCTATGCAAGAAGACGGTACCTATATAGTGACCGTCGGCTACCCAACCGGACAGCAAGGCACCACAAATCTTGTCAGAATAATGCGTGCGGCAGATATAGAACATGCAAAAAGTGTTTGTACTCTTTAAAAAAGCGTTGCCATATAAAAATTTAAATGATAATATTAGAAGATAACTTGAAATACAGGGGTGAATAGTGGCTTTAAAAGTAGCAATAAACGGTTTTGGTAGAATAGGAATGATAGCGGCGAGAATAATAGCCGGCAGGGAAGATATTGAGCTGGTAGCGGTAAATGCGACGATGAAACCCGATATGCTCGAATATCTACTCAAATACGACTCCGTACACGGTATTTTTGAGAATGTGAAGCTTCTTGACGATAGTAGCTTTCAGATTGGCAAAAATAGAGTAAAAATATTCTCAGATAGAGACCCAAAAAATGTAGATTTCGGCGCATACGGCGCTGAGCTTGTCATAGAGTGTACCGGTGCGCTACTCTCCACACAGCTTGCGCAGGCTCATCTGAAGGGGGGCGTAAAAAAAGTACTTATGTCGGCTCCCGCAAATGATGATACTCCTACTTATGTCTACGGTGTTAATCACTTGGAGTATAAAGGCGAAACCATCGTCTCAAACGCATCTTGTACGACAAACTGTCTTGGCCCAATAACAAAAATACTCCATGACGCAGTCGGTATAGAAAAAGGGATTATGACGACGGTGCATAGCTATACAAACGACCAAAATATTCTTGATGTTAAGCACTCAAAAGACAAAAGAAGGGCGAGAGCCGCAGCTATTAATATCATACCGACAAGCACGGGTGCGGCAAAAGCGATAGGCAAAGTAATCCCAGAGTTAAACGGTAAGCTAAACGGATACTCTCTCAGGGTTCCGACTCCGGATGTATCTATCGTGGACATGAGTTGCTTGCTAAAGAGAAAAGTAACCAAAGAAGAGATAAACGCTATATATAAAGAAGCGTCACAGACCGGTTACAAAGGGTTGGTAGAGTATGATGAGGATATGAGGGTTTCATCCGATTTTATCGGCTCTACCTACAGCGCTATATTTGTTCCGGACTCTACGCAGGTAGTAGACGGCGATATGGTAAAAGTAGTGGCTTGGTACGATAATGAATGGGGCTACACATCTAGACTCGTGGATATGGCAAAACATATAGGGGGATAAAATATGATTTCCAAAAAGCTCTTTTTTGAGGACGCTAACAACGAAGTTTCCGAAGAGGTCGTAAACGGCCTTCAAGATAGAATCAAAGAGGAGCAAAAGGAAATCGGCTTTTATAGCCTTCCGACAGACTCCAATGAGACAATGGATAAGATATATAAGTTTATCCTCTCTAATAACTCCGTATACAAAGGCAAGATAAAAAATCTTGTGATTTTGGGTATCGGCGGCTCCTCTCTTGGCACAAAAGCGATAGACACGGCGCTAAAACATACAAAAAACCGTAATGACATAAAGCTAATTTTTTTGGAAAACTGCGACCCTAATGAGATAAACTCCTCTTTAAAGGGCATAAGCTCCAAAGACTCTATGTTTATCATGATTTCAAAATCAGGCGCAACGATAGAGACGACAAGCCTTGCGAAGCTAGTTATTTACAAATTTTTTGACACGCTAGAAAATCCAAAGCTCAAAAAAAGATTTTTGATAGTTACCGATGAGGGTTCGCCGCTTGATAAGTTCGGCGAGGAACTTAGTCTTGAGAGATTTTATATCGCTCCAAATGTCGGCGGCAGATTTTCCGTACTTAGCGCCGTAGGACTACTACCTCTTGCGATACTCGGATATGATATTAGAAAACTACTTCTTGGGGCTAGTAAACTCAAAAAAAGCTTTTTTGACGGCAATGAGAGAGAAATGGTTCAAAAAGCAGCCTATCTTGTTCAAAATTTTGAGAGATACCCTATAAATGTACTCTTTTCATACTCCAGTTCATTAGAAAAACTAACAGCTTGGTATGTCCAACTATGGGCGGAGAGTCTGGGTAAAATAAATAGCAGTGGGCAGAGCGTAGGGCTTACGCCGATAGGTCTTATCGGCTCCGTAGACCAGCATTCATTTTTGCAGCTTGTTATAGAGGGACCGAAAAATAAGACGGTTACTTTTATCAAGGTAAAAGATTTTAAAAACAGCGCCAAAATCCCGAATGTCAGCATAAAAAATCTAGAAAAAACAGACTTTGTAAATGGGCTTGAATTTGCGCAGCTTCTAAATTCACAATGTGAGGCAACACTTGAAACCCTTATAGAAAAAGGGGTAAAAGTAGACCTTATTGAGCTTGACACTCTTAATGAAGAGAGTATAGGCTCGCTTATTTTTTACTTTGAGCTACTAACCGCCGTTGCGGGAGTGCATTTTGGTATCAATACATATGACCAGCCCGGTGTAGAGTCCGGCAAAATAAAGCTTTTTGAAAAATTAAACAACAAAAATTAAGGAATATCTATGTCAATAGCCGTTATGTGTTCAGGCGGCGACGCCGCCGGTATGAATCCCGGTGTAAAGCAGTTTGTAGAGTACAGCTTTGAACTTGGGCTAAAACCTTATCTCATTTATGACGGACTAGAAGGGCTTATAGACGGCGATATTAAAGAGGCTACGCACGAGAGGGTCGGCGGTATCATTCATAGAGGCGGCACCGTTATTCGTTCGTCTCGATCAAAGCGCTTTTTTGACATAGAGTTTAGAAAACAGGCTTTTGAAAATCTAAAAGAAAAAGGGATAGATAAGCTCGTCGTATTCGGCGGAGACGGCTCTTTTCGTGCTATGAGACAGTTTTATCATGACTTTGGCATCAACTTTGTCGGAATTCCTACTACGATAGATAACGATATATTCGGTACCGACTACTGCCTTGGCGTTGATACGGCGCTCAATGTGATTAGAACTTCAATAGATGACATTAGAGATACGGCCGCCTCCTTTAAGCGAGCTTTTGTGATTGAGACGATGGGAAGGGATTGTGGATATTTGGCTCTCGTGTCTGCCCTTACGAGCGGGGCGGAGATGCTTGTTGTGCCTGAGATGGAAAACGATTTTGAATCTTTAAAGACAAAATTCAAGCAGCAGATAAAAGACGGTAGAAGCTATATTATAGCGATTGTGGCAGAGGGTAGCGGTAAGACCGATGAGGTGTGCGAGTGGTTTAAGACCGATATAGGCATGGACTCAAGGGCAAGCACGATAGGACACATTCAAAGAGGCGGAAGCCCTAGCGTATTTGATAGATTGATGGCGTTTGAGTTTGCGAAGCTCTCCATCGATAAGCTAATGCTAAAAGCTGATGATAGAAATGTAATTGTCTATAAAGATTCAAAATTTGATTTTGTAAGTATCGATTATATAGGCTCCCAAAAATATCAGATTAAATCGGATTTAATAAAGCTGGCAGAAAAGCTTGTTAGGTAACGATATGAAAAAAAAAGTAGTTATAATCGGTGGCGGATACGGTGGCATAAGGGCAGCTCACGCTCTTTCGAAATATAATGAATTTGAAATTACGCTTATGGATACGAGACCATATCACTATCTACAGACGGATGTGTATGATTTTATAGCCAACAAAAGCACTATAACCGATATTAGCGTTAGTCTCGTAACGCTTTTTTTTGGCGGCAAAGTCAACTTCTTGCAGCGAAAAATTACCAAAATAGTTCCGAATGAAAACAAACTAATAACAAACTTCAATGAAGAGCTATCTTTTGATTATTTCGTGCTTGCAATAGGTTCTAGAACATACTTTCCGTCATTTATTGAAGGGTTGTCTGAACACGCTCACGGTGTAAAAAGTATCAAAAGAGCTTTTGAATTCAAGCAAAAATTTGAAGAAGCAATATATAAAAAAGTAGAGTCTGAGGGTGTCTGCGAGCTAAACCCTGATTTTAATGTTGTAATAGGCGGCGGCGGTCTTTCCGGAGTTGAGGTTGCGGCGGCTATGGCGGAGTATTCGCAGAGATTTTTTGCAATGGGCGGCTATGCGTGCGGCGGAATAGCAGTGCATCTGATTGAGGCCTCTGAGAGTATTTTGCCTGGCGTAGACCAGTATCTCGTGCGAAAAAGCAGGCAACGACTCGAAGAGCTTGGCGTCAATATGATAGTCGGAGATAAAATTCTCAAAGTCGATGAGCATAGTGTGCATCTTGGAAGCGGCAAAAGCGTACCGATGAATTTTATGATTTGGACTGGCGGCGTAGAGGTAAGGCGGATAGAGAGTGACGGATTTACCTACAACCCAAGAGGACAGCTCAAAATAGACGAGTTCTCTAGGGTTGAGGGATTTGCGAATATATTTGCGATAGGCGATTGCGCACAGGTCGTAAATACAAAAGGCAAAACGCTAGCCCCTACGGCTATGGTGGCAGAATTTGGCGCAGATATTGCGGCGTATAATATAGCGGCTACGGAACAGAAGAAAACACTCAAAAAAATAGAGTTTGACCTGCCGGGAATGCTTGTTGCCCTCGGCGGCTTTTATACGGCGGGCGTGATATACGGCATACGGCTTAGCGGAATATTCGGATTTTTGGCAAAAAAAGCGGTAAGTCATATCTATAAATGGCCATTGACACGAAAATGCAAAAAATCTCTCGTAAAATCTTGTAACAACTAAAGGAAAAGACGCTATGACAGAATCTCAAATATATGGAATGCTTAATACTCAGGGCATATCTACTCCGAAATTCGCCTCTTTTGGTTTGGCGGATACCCCTATCGTAGACTTTTTTCCCGTAGTTATCAAAATAGAGTCCGAAAAAGTAGTACACAAAAGCGACTTTGGCGCAGTAAAACTAAATATCAACTCCAGCGAAGAGCTACAAAAAGCTAAAGAGGAAATAATTGCAAACATAGCCGCAAAAGGTGTAACGCTTGACAATTCGGACAAATTTATTGTCGTAGAGATGCTAAGCGGTCTTGAGGTGTATGCGGGGCTTGTGGATGATGAGATATTCGGCAAGACTATAGTATTTGGTAAGGGCGGCGTGTTTCTTGAGATGTACAAAGATGTCTGCTTTGTGGACATCTACGCCGAAGATGAAGAGATCAAAAGAGCTATTAGACTGACCAAAATATCAAAAGTTTTTGACGGCTTTAGGGGTTATGAATACGGCATCGATATGGCTGTTGATTTTGTCAAAAAAATGCAGGCTTTTGCAAAGGCAAATCCGGACATTATAGAACTAGACTTCAACCCCGTACTAATAACAAAAGACGGTCTAAAAATAGTAGATGCAAGAATAAAAAGAGGCGAGCCGAGAGCTGAAAAACTAGGAACGCTAAGAAAAGATAGACCAAACTTCTTCAAAAACGAGAGGGTAGCCCTCATCGGCGCATCTTCAGACCCGACCAAAGTAGGTTATGCGATAGCCAAAAACTCTCTTTCCTACGGTGGCGATATGCTGTTTGTGAACGCAAAAGGCGGAGAGCTATTCGGTAAAAATCTTTATACGAGCGTAACCGAGATAGAAGGCGACATAGATACGGCAGTTATCACAATACCTTCAAAATTTGTAGTCGATACGACAAAAGAGCTAATCGCCAAAAATATCAAAAACCTTATCATCATCTCCGCAGGATTTAAAGAGGTTGGCGACTACGACTCTGAACGAATCATTGCCGAGCTTGCAAAAGAGCACAACTTTAATGTCATAGGACCAAACTGCCTTGGGTATCTACAAGGCTCAAAAGAGCTCAATCTCACATTCGGAATAGGCGGACTAAAAGGCGGAGAGCTAGCGCTATTGTCACAATCGGGCGCTGTACTTTCGGCTTTGATGGACAAGGCGTACGATGCAGGAATCGGCTTTTCGCACCTAGTATCTTGCGGCAATATGGTGGACTTGGATTTTGCCGAGATGGTAGATATGCTAAATGAAGAAGAGGCGTGCAAGTACATCTCTATCTACGCCGAGGGTATACAAAACGGCAAAGAGTTTTTGAGGGCATTAAGAGAGAGCAAGAAAAAAGTATATATCTTCAAGACCGGCAAGTCCGCAGAGAGCAAAAAGGCGGCGTTTTCGCATACGGGCAACCTCAGCGGTAACTATGATATGTTCAAAGGGCTTATCGAGTCGGCAGGGGCAAAGATAGAGGACAACATCGAGGCGCTACTTTTCAATCCTCTAAACGAAGTAAACAATATCCTGATAGTCACAAATGCGGGCGGTCCGGCTACAATACTAACGGATTACATCATAGACCACGGAAGAAAGCTATATAGTCTAAACGACGATGAGCTAAAGGCTCTTGACGCCGTGTTGCCGTCCAACTGGTCTAGAAACAATCCAGTAGACATTATAGGTGATGCGATGGCGGATAGATACGAAAAAACGCTTGAGATAGTGAGTAAATTTGAGAGCGTAGACCTTATCTATCTGCTTATCACGCCGCAATACATGACCGATGCGCTCAATATCGCCAAACTATGTGAGAAAAATTGGGGCAAAAAAATATATCCGATACTTCTTGGCGGACACGAGATGGATGAGGCAAAAAGCTACCTTAGAGCTAAGCAGAAGTTGTTTTTCAAAACACTCCAATCAGCTACATCATTTCTATAAAAGAAGGTTTTTTATGCCGATGAGCGAAAATACGCTAAATGTATTAGAAGAGGTACTGGCTCTTAGGGATTTTGTTGCCGATACAAAATTAAATCCGGACAACTGCATAAATCCAAAAAGTCTTACAAATATGTATCACTATCTAAGACTTAGGCAAAAAGATAATATACAGCTTCAAGATAGACTCACAAAGCTTGGCTTATCATCTCTTGGCCGTTCGCAGCCCCATATATTGCATTCGCTTGATCTGATAGCGGAGGTACTCTGCAAATGCCAAAATACCGAGTACCAAAAAAGTGAAAATACGCTTAGCGTGGATGAAGCCGAGGAGATAATGGCAAGACGCGCCGCTATATTCGGTGGAGAGCCAAAGCCCAAAAAAAGAGCTGAAACAAAAATAATGCTCACTCTTCCCTCTGAGGCCGCAAAAACACCGCAGATGATAGAGGATTTTGCGAGCGCAGGTGTCGGAATATTTCGTATCAATACGGCACACGACAGTTCTTTGGAGTGGGGGATAATGGCGGCAAAAATAGCCGAACTCAATCAAAACTTACACCCTCAAAACAAGCTAAAAATATATGTGGATTTGGCAGGACCAAAAATCAGAACGGGTGAGATTAGAAAAGTCAAAGGGGAGCTAAAACTAGACCCTGCAAAAAAAGTATATATAACGCAAAAAACAGATGAAGAAAATTTTGTAAAAGTACCGGTTGATGCTTATAATATAGAAGTAAACGAAGAGTTTTATAAAAAGGCGAAAAAAGAGAAGTCTCTAACGCTATTGGTTGACGATGAAAAACATAGGACGCTAAAAGTTGTTTCAAGCGAAAAAGGTTTTATAGTTTGTGAGCTTAATAAAAAAACAAAAATCAACGAAAAAACTCTAATTGCAATAGAGAAAAAGAAAAAACTGTTCGCAAGCGAAATACAAAATCTGCCGGAAGTGACCGAGAGCATCAAGTTGCTTGACGGAGATTTGCTATTTTTATCTCTTGAGGAGATAGTAGGACACAATAAAATAGTCAATGAAACAGGCAGAATGATAGAGCCTGCCGCAATATATTGCACTCAAAAAGAGTTTGTGAAAGATGCAAAAGAGGGTGATAAGGTTTTTATCGATGACGGTAAAATAGGGCTGAAAGTTGTCGAGAAAAGACCTAACGGACTTTTGTGCCAAGTGGTGCAGGTGAAGCAAAACGGCGAGACGCTAAAAGAGGAGAAGGGTATCAATTTCCCAGATAGCAAAACGCTAGTTGATGCTATTACCGAAGAGGATGCTAAAAATCTCAATTCTGTAGTAGAGTTTGCAGATATTCTTGGCATTTCATTTGCCCAGAGCGATAGAGATATTATAGCTTTGAAAGACCTTCTAAAGTTTAAAAACAAAGAGCATATAGCGATAGTGGCAAAGATAGAGACAAAGCTTGCCGTGCAAAATCTGCCTTCTATCCTTGAGGCATTGATGTATCACGAGTTTAGCGCCATTATGCTTGCGCGTGGTGACCTTGCCATTGAAGTCGAGTTTGAAAATATGTCCTATTTGCAAGAGGAGATCCTAGACCTTTGCGAGGCGGCGCATACTCCTGTGATTTTTGCGACGCAAGTGCTTGAAAATCAGATGAAAAACAATCTTCCAAGCCGTGCGGAAATAACAGATGCCGCTTTTGCTCAAAGGGCGGATTGCGTTATGCTCAATAAAGGGGCTTTTGCTCTTAATACTATCAAAAAACTGGAGTTTATTTTGGCTAGGATGCATACGATATTCAAAAAAAATAGACTCCTTTTGGGTAGTTGCGATATTTGGAGTAGATAAAACTCCATTTAACACAAAAATAACACTCAAATAATACAAAGTAGAAACTTTTTAATCTCTAATTTAGTTAAAGAGTGCGACCATAAAAAATACAAGTTAAAAAAATCAGGAGGGCGGATGAAAGCGGTAGTAATGGCGGGCGGATTTGGAACAAGGATACAGCCACTCACACACTCGGTACCAAAACCGATGCTTCCTATATTGAACAGGCCTATGATGCAACACATCATAGAAAAAGTAAGAGACGCAGGTATTAAAGATATAGTGATACTTCTTTACTTTAAACCGGAAGTAATTAAAGACTACTTTAAAGACGGTAGTGAATTTGGCGTTAACATCGAGTATGTACTTCCTGATAACGACTATGGTACGGCGGGTGCTGTCAAATGCGCCGAGAAGTTTTTGAATGAAGAGTTTATAGTGGTCAGCGGTGACCTCGTGACAGACTTTGATCTTAGTGAGATTATCGCTTTTCACAAGAAAAAAGAGTCGCTTTTGACTATTACACTCACACCTGTTGCAGACCCGCTTCAGTTTGGAGTTGTTATATCCTCTCCTGAAGGCAAGATACAGAGATTTCTTGAAAAGCCGAGTTGGGGCGAGGTATTTTCCGACACGATAAATACCGGCATATATATATTAGAGCCAAGCGTACTTGATTATATTCCGGAGGGCGCTAATTTTGACTTTGCAAAAGACCTATTTCCGGCGCTTATGAAGGCCGGTATTACGCTTTGGGCTTGTTCGGTCAAGGGATATTGGAGAGATGTCGGAAATCCGGAGAGCTATCGAGATGTGCAAAAAGACCTCTTAAGCGGCAAGGTGGCGCTCACTATCAGAGGTGAGAAAAAAAGCTATGACGGCGGTGTTCTTTATACCGAAGAGGGAGCTATCGTGCCGGAGTCGGCATCGATAGAGGGCATAGTCGTAGTCGGCAAAAACTCTACGATAAGAGACGGCTCTAAGCTCAAAAACTCAGTCGTAGGATGCCGAACAGTAGTCGGCAAAAATAGCGTATTGGAAGATGTGACGGCTTGGGATGATGTAGAGATGGGCGAAAAATGTGCCATCTCAAATACGGTAATCTGCTCAAAAAACAAAATTGGCAAAAAAGTAAAAGTATCAAAAGGGCTTATTTTGGCTGAAGGTTGCGAGATAGGGGATCTCTCCTCTTTTGAAAATGATGTGACCGTATGGCCTGATAAGATAGTGGAAGAGGCGAGCATCATAAGCAATAACATCGTATGGGGTAATAAATATAAAAACTCCATTTTTGAGGGCGGCGTAGTAAGCGGCAGAACAAATGTAGAGCTCTCTTGTGAAATGGCGATAAAGCTTGCCGAGGCGTTTGGCTCTATGTTGCCGGTCGGCAGCAAAGTGTACTTGTCGAGGGATTATCATAAATCCTCAAGAATGCTAAAAAGGGCGTTTTTCTCAGGGCTTCTCTCGTCAGGCATAGATGTAGTAGATATACATATTGCGCCGTCCAATATTGCTAGATTTGGTATAAAAGAGGGTAAAGATATAGTTGCAGGTGTACACTTTAGGCAATCCGTAACAAACCAACAAAGTACCGAAATACTCTTCTTTACGAACGAAGGTCTGCATATAGACACAAATACAGAGAAAAATTGTGAAAGAGTATTTTTTAGGGAGAGCTTTAGACGGGTTAACTTTGATGAGATAGGTCAAATCTCCGAGAAAGTAAATCTTAAAGATAAGTATAAAAAAGCGGTACTAAAAACGCTAAATACGGACGCTATAAAAATCAAAAAGCCTAGAGTTGCCGTGGATTTGCTATTTGGCTCAACTGTGGATATATATCCCGAGATACTTAATGCGCTAAATGTCGATAATATCGTTCTGAATGCGTACGCTGACGATAAAAAATTAAACAGGCTACCTGCACTAATCGAAAAATCAAAAGATGATTTGTCCAAGATAGTCAAGCAGCTTGGGATGGATATAGCGTATGTTATCTATCCTAACGGTCAAAAGCTTGAGATGATTAGTAATCACGGAGAGGCGCTTAGTCCGCATGTGCAACTTCTTACTGTACTAAAACTTCTTAATATGAGTTCTAAAAACGAAAAATCAAAAGTATATCTGCCTGTAAGTACGCCTGACTTTTTGGACTCAGAGTTTGAAAATCTGACGATAGAGCGAGGTAAATTTAGCGGAGTTAAGGCAAATAAGCTAAAAGAGTATGACCTAATAGCAAACCTAAGCGGAAACTTTGCGTTTTGTGAGTTTGCATATAGCTATGACGCTATTTTTGCAAGTATTAAGATACTTGAAATGGCATCCGAGGCCGATATGTCGCTTCAAGAGATTAAAGACTCTCTTCCAATGTTTTATTTTAACTACGAAAAAGTGCCTTGCGCCTCAAAGCTAAAAGGTAAAATGATGCGTAAATTTATGGAGGCATCCGTCGGCAAAGAGGCATCTTTTGTGGATGGGGTCAAAATAATGATCAAGAAAAACGACTGGATACTAATGCTTCCGGATCAGCATTCAGACCATCTAAATATCTATGTTCAGGCTAAAGATGCAAGCGACGGCGAGGCTATTTTTAATGAGTTTGCAAGCAAAATATTAGAGTGGTCGAAAGAAGCATAATGAAAAAGCTCCATTTGGCATTCTTGTGGCATATGCACCAGCCCTACTATAAGGATGATATGCAAAATGAGTACAAAATGCCTTGGGTTTTTTTGCACGCTATCAAAGACTATTACGAGTTGCCGTACTATCTATCTAAGTTTGAAAATATTAAAGCAACATTCAATCTAGTGCCGTCGCTCATAGAGCAGCTTGAGGAGTATGAGAAGGGTTTTGTAAACGACATTTTTTTGTCAAGTGTGCAAAAAGAGGTATCGCTTTTGACTAGAGAGGAGAGGCTGTTTCTTGCAGAAACTCTTTTTTTCTCAAACCTCAAGACAATGATACATCCGTTTGCAAGATATACCGAACTTTATGCCAAAAAGAGCTCATATAAAGAGCTTGAAGATTTTGCAGATTCGCTTGATTCTACGGATATAATAGACCTCGAGGTGCTTTTTTTGCTCTCTTGGTGCTCAAATGCCTTGCGAGAAAACTCCACGCTTGTTAAAAATCTAATCTCTAAAGGTAGAAATTTTACGCAGAGTGATAAGACGGAACTATTTGCTGAGCTATTTGCATTTGTCGGCAAGATAATTCCTTTTTACAAGGAGCTTCAAAACCAAGGCAAAATAGAGGTAGCCACTACTCCTTTTTACCATCCGATACTTCCGCTTTTACTTGACAAAAATGCCGCAAAAGAGGCGGATAGAAATGCTCAGACGCCAAAAATATTCGCTGATTTTCGCTCCGATGCCTCTCTTCACATAGATGACGCAATAGCAAAATATGAGAGTGTGTTTGGTGTCAAACCGTCTACTTTTTGGCCAGCCGAAGGCTCTATTAGCAAAGAGGCTTTGGAGCTGTTGTCAAAATCAGGGGTCAAGTATGTGGGCGCCGATGAGGATGTACTATTTAAAAGCTTGGAGTCTAGATATAGATTTGATATTTACAAAAAATATACGGTCGGCAAAGATAACAAAATAGGGGTACTGTTTAGAGATAAAGGGCTTAGTGACCTTGTCGGCTTCACATATTCCGGCAAAGATGCAAAAGAAGCCGTACATGACTTTATCGGCCAATTGAAAGAGCTTTACAACTCCATAAGTTTTGAGGCTGTGATTCCTATTATTTTGGATGGCGAAAATGCGTGGGAGTACTATGAGCATAACGCTAGAGATTTTTTTGAGGGGCTTTATGCCGAGCTTGAAAAATGCGATTGGTGCGATACGCTTACTTTTAGCGAAGTATTCAAAGAGAATGATATAGAGTCTTCATCTATAGATTCGATTAAACCAGGTAGCTGGATATACGGCACATTTTCTACATGGATGGGGCATGAGGAGAAAAATAGGGCATGGGAGCTTCTCTCTGAAACAAAAATAGCTTTTGAAGAGGCAAAATCATCTCTTTCGTCAGACACCATTAAGGCTGCAACAAGAGAGCTTATGGTGGCGGAGGGGTCGGATTGGTTCTGGTGGTACGGCGATGACCACTATACGCCTCAGGCAGACGAGTTTGATGAGCTTTTTAGAAAGCATCTTTTAAATATCTATAAGCTCATAGCAAAAGAGCCGCCGGGCAGACTATTTGAGTCGATTAATAAAACAAAAGCGGCAAAAATTAAGCAAAAACCGAAAAACTACATTATGCCGGAGATTGACGGCAAAATGACAGACTTTTACGAGTGGCTTGGAGCGGGAAGTATTGACCTTGATGCCGAATTTTCCGCAATGGATTCGAGCGGATTTCACTTTGAAAAGCTGTTTTGGGGCTTTGACGACGAAAAAATATATTTTGCGATAAGCGGCAAGTTTGCAGAGCTAATAGACAAAGGATATGACCTAAGCGTAGAGCTTGTCGGCTCTAGAGCTATTAAGATTAAAGTGCCTTTCTCATCCAATTATCACCGAACGGATTGTGTGGAGACCGGAGTTAAAGGATGTATCGAATCGGCGGTAGCAGAGGTATTTGAACTCTCCTTGCCGAAATCATGCCTTGAGTGCGGCTCTGATATTTTGCTTCAGGCCTCTTTTGAGATACAAAAAGGCGGAAAAGTACTAGAGAAAGCTCCTTTGTACGGCTCATTGCAACTAGAGGTAAACGAGAAGTTTCTAGAAGATTGGTATATTTAAAAAAGGCTTGAAAATGCGGACAAAATTACTCTTAGGGCTACACTCTCATCAACCGATAGACAACTTCGACTCCGTGGTCTATGAGGCGATAGAGAAAAGCTATAAGCCTTTTTTTGAGACGGTCAAAAACGATGATTGGCTCAGATTTTCTCTACATATTAGCGGGTGGCTTTTTGAGTTTATAAAAAATAACGACAAAGAGCTTTTTTCTCTTATTAAATCCTGCTACGATAAGGGCATGATAGAGTTTTTCTCGGGCGGATTTTATGAGCCGATATTGGCTGCAATACCAAAAAGAGACAGAATCTTACAAATCAAAAAAATGAACAGATTTTTGTTTAACAACTTTGGCGCAAAACCGCGTGGATTGTGGCTAACGGAGAGGGTTTGGAGCGAGTCTATCGTTGAGAGTCTCTGCGAGCTTGGAATTGAGTATATATTAACCGACGACTACCATTTCGTTGCGGCCGGATATAACGAAAATGCTCTAAACGGGCACTTTTTGACAGAGGAGGGTGGAGAGCGACTCGGGGTTTTTCCTATTTCAAAGCAGCTTCGTTATCTAATACCGTTCAAAAAAGCCTCATCGGCAATAGCGGAGCTGGAGTCTGAGGCAAGACTCGATAAAGCGGCGATTATATTTGATGACGGCGAAAAATTTGGGCTTTGGCCTCACACCTACGAATGGGTATATGAAAAAGGGTGGCTAAGAGAGTTTTTGGACGGCGTAAAAGAGTCCGAGAAGATAGAGTGTATGCACTTTAGCGACTATTTTGATAAAGAGAAGCCTTTGGGGCTTGCATATCTGCCGGAGGTGTCGTATTATGAGATGGGCGAATGGTCTCTAAATCCAAACGATGCGGCGCTTATAGAGAGTGTCAAACACCATGCTGCCACAAGTTTTGGCTCGGAAAATGCGGATAAATTCGTAAAAGGCGGTATTTGGAAAAACTTCTTTACCAAATACGAAGAGTCAAATAGAATTCACAAAAAAACAGTTCGTTTATCAGCCATTGCAAAGCAGATAAATAGCGAGCAATTTGACGAGATGCTCTTAAAAACAGAGGCAAATGACGCCTTGTGGCATGGAGTATTCGGCGGCGTCTATCTGCCAAACCTCAGAGACAACTGCTATAAGCATATTATTGAGTGCGAAAAGAAATTGGGCATCGCAAAAAGCGTAGAGATTGGTGACGAAAATTTTGACGGATATATGGAAGCTAGGCTCAAAAATGATAAGTTTGTAGCCATATTTGAGGAAAAAAACGGTGCACAAATGAGTGATTTTAGCTCTTTTGATGCTCTTTTTAACTATCAAAATACGCTAACAAGACGCAAAGAGGCGTATCACGATAAGTTTTTTGAAAACAGAGGAGCGCCGAAAGAGGCAACCGATGAGGGGATAGATACTATCCATAATATTACGATAGAGGGCGCCGAGGCTCTAAAAGAAAACCTTTTTTATGACTGGTATCAAAAAAATTCGTTTATAGAGCATATTAGCGACGACTCTTTTGATCTACGCTCCTTTTTTGGATGTTCATTTAGGGAGTACGGTGATTTTGCCAACCAGCCTTTTGTTTTAAAAGAAGAGGATAAAAAAAGTGTTCTCTTTGAAAGAGACGGAGGGATATATCTGAATGGAGTCAAACATAACGCCAAGGTTTGCAAAAAATTTGCCATAGGCAATGAGGCTTTGAAATTTGAAATATCGATACAAGACGAATCGGAGTCATCTTTTTTATTTGCAGAGGAGTTTAATCTGCATTTTTGCGACTACGAGGAACTGCTTATAAACGGCGAGAAGTTTGCAAATCAAAAATTACAGCTACAAAATATCGACACTTTATCCATTGTGGATAGCGTAGCCAAAAAAGAGATTTTATTTGAGTTGGAGTCTACTTATTCGGTCTTTGTAGTTCCGACTACTACGGTCAGTCAAAACGAAAGAGGTGCGGAACTTTGTACGCAAGGTATCTCTATAGCGTTTTTCAGTAGTTTTACAAAAGAGTTTAGCTTTTGCGGCAAACTCAGAATAAAGGATATGTAGAGTGTCCCACTATAGATATAGCAAACTAAAAGACAACTGGGTAATAATCTCTCCAAAAAGAGTGCGCAGGCCTAGTGATTTTGAACTATCTTCGGCGGAGGCTTATGATGTGGATTCGCCTTTTGTGTATGGAAACGAGCATAAGACCCCCTCAGAGATATATGCCATAAGAGATTACGGTTCAAAAAAAGACACTCCGGGCTGGAAAGTTAGGGTTGTGCCGAACAAATACAACGCTTTGGAGATTGAGAAAAATCCGCTTACCGATTTTGACGGTATTTTTGAAAAGATGGAGGGTTTTGGCGCACATGAAATCATCATAGACACTCCAAAATTTCCATCAAAGTTCCAAGAGCTTAGCGCCGAAGAGGTTGCATTGGTGTTAAAAGCCGCAAAAGAGCGGATAACCGACTTGCAAAAAGATACTCGTATCAAATATATAAATATCTTCAAAAATCAAGGTCCTCTCGCCGGAGCTAGCATTTCGCATCCGCATACACAGATTATAGGCATGCCGTTTATCCCGAAAAATATACTTATAGAGATAGAACAGTGCAGAAAACATTACGAATCTACAACAAGGTGTCTTTTTAGTGATATAATAAAAAACGAGCTCAAAAACAAGGAGAGGGTGATAGAGGAGAGCGACCATTTTGTCTCCTATTGCCCTTATGCCTCATTTTGGCCTTTCGAGACCGTAATCGCTGCGAAAACGCATAGCAAGGATGTTGGCGGACTCAGTGATGCAATGCTTTTGGAGCTAGCCAAGATAATGCTTTCAGCAATTAAGCGAATTAATATGGCTCTAAAAGATGTCTCCTATAATGTATTTTTAAAGACCGTGCCGCCAAAAAGAGAGGGTGTAAACCCAAACTTTTATTATAAGCTGGAAGAGTTCTACCAGTGGCATATAGAGATAGTACCTAGAATTCCGGTAATCGGCGGTTTCGAGCTCTCGGGCGGCGTTTTTATTAATACTGTGGCGCCGGAAGAGAGCGCTAAATTTTTGCGTTCTCTTGTCGCTTTCTAGTTATAAAAGTTGGATATAATAGATCCAAAAGCACTATAAAAAAGGTTTTATATGACCAAAAAAACAAGTTTGATACCGATAGAGGCAAATCTAAAAGACGAAAGTTTTTCATCCAATACCCATCCGACTCTGCTCTTTGGAGAAGAGGCAAAAGACTATTCGGGGATGGACTATAAGATACCGCTAAGTTATGGTATCGACACTCTTAAATTACTACCGGTAAATGTTAATACCGTATTCGCATATTGGGAGATTACGGACAAACTTCTGTGCGGCTCTTTGTATGAAACTTTTGCTTTTAAGCTATTTGAGCTAAACGAGAGTGGCGAAAAAGAGGTACTTGGATTTTATTTTAAAGAGAGAGTCTCTAGTAAATATACAAATGCTCATCTACCGTCAAAAAATCTGATAGCCGTAATCGGCGGAATGGACTCTAACGGTAGATTTGTGGAGTTAATGCGCTCCAATAAAATAAAAATGCCAAATGATTCGTTAAACATTATGGAGAACAACGAAGAGGTATGGATGAGCAAACATTCCGAGTGGGTAGAGCTCATCAAAGCCAGCACAGCTCACTTTTCTCATGCTAAATCCTCCATAAGTATTATTAAAGAGATGGAATTTTTGAAAAAATACGGCGAGAAAGCTGCGTTTGGTATGTCAAGTTCAGAACTAGTAAAAAAGGATTAAGTAATGCCAAAAGGCTATTTTGCACCTGTTCTACACTCTCATCTCCCTTTTGTCAAACATCCGGGTTTTGAATATTTTCTCGAGGAGCATTGGCTTTTTGAGGCGATAGACGAGACATATATACCTCTTTTAATGGGCTTTAAAGAGCTTGAGGAAAAAGGCGTAAATTTTAAGATTACAATATCCATGACGCCGCCGCTTTGCGAAATGCTGGCTGACGACTACTTAAGAGGCAAATATCATAGGCATTTGGAGCGTATGATAGAGCTATGCGAAAAAGAGGTTGAGCGAACAAAAGACGACGCTTATTTCAGAGATATTTCAAAGTTTTATCTAGAGAGATTTTCTACGATTAAATCATTTTTTGAAGGGTTTTTGAACTACGATGTCCTAAACGGCTATAGGCACTTTAGCGAAAACGGCAAAATGGAGATTATTACTTGCGGTGCGACGCACGGTTTTTTACCGCTTATGTCATCCAATAAAAAAGCGGTTGAGGTGCAGATAGAACTCGCTGTATCGACGCACAAAAAACATTTCGGCAAAGAGCCAAACGGCATTTGGCTACCAGAATGCGCATATTATGAAGGGCTTGATGAGATACTAAACAAAAACGGTATTAAATTTTTCTTTATGGATTCACACGGATTAGTCTACGCCAAGCCTACTCCCAAATTCGGTGTTTTTTCGCCAATATATACGCCAAACGGTGTTGCCGCATTCGGCAGAGACCCGGATAGCTCCAAGCAGGTATGGAGCTCGAAAGAGGGTTACCCGGGGGATGTGAACTATAGAGATTTCTACCGAGATATTGGGTATGACCTTGATTTTGATTATATAGAGCCGTATATTTGTCCTGACGGTACAAGGGTGTTTACGGGACTCAAATACTACAGAGTCACATCCGCATCAGATCACAAAGAGGTCTATAATAGGCAAAATGCCTTGGCAAGAGTAAAAGAGCATGCCGCAAACTTTCATTTCAATAGAGAAAAGCAAGCCGAGTATTTGTCCGAGTTTATGGATAGACCGCCTCTTATAGTATCTCCGTATGACGCAGAGCTTTTTGGGCATTGGTGGTTTGAGGGGCCTGACTTTTTAATGTCTCTTTTTGAGGAGATGGATAGACATGGCGTGGTTCAGGCTATAACTCCTATGGAGTATATGGCAATGTACGACACAAATCAGGTCGCAGAACCAAATCCTTCTTCGTGGGGCGATAGGGGTTATTACGATGTTTGGATTAATAGCTCTAACGATTGGATATATAGACATCTGCATTTTATGGCTGATAAGATGACTGAATTTGCCGACACATATCACAATCTTAAAGACCAAGCGACAATTCGCCTTCTAAACCAAATGGCAAGAGAGCTTCTACTGGCGCAAAGCTCAGATTGGGCATTTTTGATGACTACAAAAACGGCGGTAGAGTATAGTACGAAGCGAACAAGAGAGCATATTTCAAACTTTGTAAAAATGCTTGATATGATGGAAGAAAACAGTATAGATGAAAAGTTTTTGTCGGAATTAGAGCATAAAAACTCTATTTTCCAAGGGCTTGATTTTAGGATTTACGCCTCTTGAGTATTGCCTTTATAGATTGGGGCGGAACACACTTTCGATGCGTAGTCGAAGGGTGTGAGCCTTTTTCTTTTGAGAAGTCGAGCGCTGATATTGATATTGTCTACGAGCTTGAAACACTTTTTTCAAAATTTGGACACATATCAAGGGTCGGAATCTCTTTTGCGGGGCAGGTTCACAACAATATCATTCTCTCGGCACCAAATATATCAGCGACCAATATCGACCTAAATGCTTATTTTCCGAGCAAATCTATATTTGTGCAAAATGACCTCAAATGTGCCGCATTGGCTGAAGCCGCATATTTCAAAGAGGATAATATTGGAGTTTTGTATGTCGGTACGGGGCTTGGAAGCGCATATATAGAAAACGGTCGCTTGATATGCGGAGAGAGCAATGTAGCCGGCGAAATAGGGCATATTCCATATAGAACAACGGGTGAAAAATGCGGTTGCGGCAAGGATAACTGCCTAGAGCTGACAGCCTCCGGAAGCGGTCTTATAAAAATGGCAAAAACAGCCAATCTTGATGCAAAGACAATAGACGAACTTTTGAAGAGCGAAGAGGGAAAAAAAATAGTAGAAGAGTTTGTCGGCGGTGTCGGATACGGTGCATCACTTATCGTGACTATGCTAAATCCAAAAATTCTAGTCATCGGCGGTGGAATCATTAAAACAAATGAGTGGCTAGTGGGTGAAATAAAAGAGTATGTAGGCAAAAACGGATTTAAAAAAAGTGTAGACACCTGCGAAATAAAGCTCTCTTCTTTGGAAAATGGCTCATTAGAGGGGGCTAGGCTTTTGGCGCTATGATTTCAAAGTTAATTTTTCTATCCATACTTTCGCTTGTTTTTGTAGTTTTTGATCTCTATTTTTACAAGCGATTTCTATCTTTTTTTACGCAAAATAGCAAAGCAAAAAAAACTATCACCATTCTGTTAATTTTTTGGCAAATCGGTTTTGTCGGCTTGTCGATTACCCAATTTTTTTGGTCTATTCGCCCGTTTTTTGCCTCCGTGCTGGGGATAATGCTGTTTGTCGTCGTGCTCAGCGCACTTTTGGAGCTAGTAAGAAAATTTGCTTATTTTGAGCGTTTTAAATATATCTTACTTACTGTTTTTGGCGTTGCGTTTTTTTACTCATTTTATACCGCTTCTCTGCCGCCGGAAGTGAAGCAGATAAGGCTGGCGGCTGATACGGCAAAGAGCTTGGTCGGCTTGCGGCTTGTCGTTTTGGCGGATGCGCATATAGACCCGTCCAAAAAAGAGTTTGCCGATAGTGTCGTGCGGCAGATTAACGAGTTGGACGCAGACGCCGTTTTGATAGTCGGAGATTTGTGCGATGGGAATATTGAAGCACTTAGCGATGCCTTGACCCCTTTTGCGAATCTAAATGCTAAATACGGCGTATTTTTTGCGCCGGGAAATCATGAGTATTATTATGAAGATTTTGACGCAAAGATGGAGTTTTTAAGAGCTCTAGGTATAAAAACGCTCATAAACCAAAATATGAGCATAGCCAATGTGTCGATAGTCGGTCTTTGCGACCCTGCGGCCTCTAGGGTGAAAGCAGAGGAGCCAAACGGTACAAAAGCTTTTGCGGGCGCCGAGAAAATAACTATTTTGCTAGCACATCAACCAAAAACAGCCAAAGAGGCTATGGGTTTTTCACCTAATTTTGTTTTTTGCGGACATACGCATAACGGGCAGATATGGCCTTTTAATTATCTAGTTTCGCTCGCACAGCCTTTTGTGTACGGTGAATACTTGGAACAAAAAAGCAGAGTCATCGTAACTTCCGGTGTGGGTGTATGGGGGCCTCCGATGAGGCTATTTAGCCGCTCGGAGATTTTGGTAGTTAGCTTTTTTTAGCTTTTTTTGTTACCGGTTTTTTAGCTTTTTTACTGCTTTTTTTGGCAACTTTTTTATTTTTTTTGCCTTTGCCTTTGCCTTTGGCGATTTTTTTGCCTTTTTTGCCTTTGACGCTACTTGCTTTTCTAGGTTCGGTTTTGAAGACATCGCTCGTATCGGCTCCGCTTAGATTTGCGTTTGCCGATTTAGCTCCTACCATATTTGCATTTTTGAGATTTGCACCGCTCATATCGGCGCCGTCCAAATTTGCCTCTTTGAGATATGCGCCTTGCATTTTTGCGTTTTTGAAGCTTGTGTTAGAGAGATTGCTTTTTCTAAATATTGCGCCGCTAACATCTGCTTCGTCAAAGTTTGCGCCAAATAGATTTGCCCCTTTTACATTTGCCCCTTTGATATTGGCACTCTTTAGGTTTGCATTTTTAAAGTTTACTCCATCGCAGCTAGCGCCAAGCAGGTTCGCCCCTTCAAGATTTGCCCCTTCAAGATTTGCACCGCTAAGGTTTGCAAACTCCAAAAACGAATTTTGAAGATTGGCGCCTTTGAGGTCGCACTTTACACACTCTTTTGTCTCTATTAGTTTTTTTATATTCTCTTCTACGGTAGCAAAAGACGAAATACATATTGTGGTTGATATTGCAAACAGAAAAAATTTATTCATATTGTCTCCTTGGATTGTCTTATAATAGCCAAGCTTTTATAAAATAATTCCACCTTTTTTAAGTGTTAAAATAGCGTTTTTATATATCGGGGCATCAATAAAACCAAATTTTTCATCCTTAAAGCCGCCAATTCCGAGAGCCTCGTTTTTTTCAAATATCTCTTTGATGTATGCTGCATCCTCAAGCGCTTCCCCGCATGGAGAAAAAAACTCATTTGCGACTTTGACCTGCGCCGGAGAGATGCACGCTTTTGCCGAAAATCCCATCTCTTTTTCTATTTTTAGCCAATCTTCAAAACCTCTCATATCTGTGTAGTTTTGCCACACGAACGACACCGGAGTAAAGCCAAAACTTTTTGCGTCAACGATAAATTTGCACATCATATATCTCAAAGTTTCACTTTTTACATCTATCATCGAAGAACCAAGCCCTAAATCCTCTAGCAAATCTATTGCGCCAAAAAACAGAGTCGTCACTCTTTCGCTCGTTTTTAGTTCCGAAATTTTATTAAACGCCTCTTTTGTCTCTATAGTTAGATGTATGTCAATGTCTGGGTGGAGCGCATCCTCTATTTTTAAAAGCTCCTCCCTTGTTTTTAATTTCGGGATTCTGATTGCGTCCGGGCGGACGATATTGACGGCTTCTATCTCATTTGCAAAAAACGGGGAATCTATAGGATTTGTCCGTACGCACATTGCGGCGTTAGAGTACTCCAGAGAGGATAGGGCGTTCATTGTTAGATAAAGCGCCTCCTCTTTTTTGCTTTGGGCAACCCCGTCTTCTAGATTAATAACGGCTATTTGTGCTTCTATGGATGAGAGCTTTTCTAGGTGCTTTGGGTTTGTGGGGTTTATCATAAGGGAGGTTTTGACGGCTTGGGCGCTGTTTTTTGGTTTTGGCATTTTTTGAATTTTACCGCTTAAAATATCTTTTTTTATGTTAGGATTCTCTATCATTTAACGGACTCGCTCTGGTTTTTTTGAAGATATTTTATCATTAGGGAATAAAAATGACGCACCACCTGCCTGAGCTTCCTTACGCAAAAGATGCGCTTGAGCCTATTATATCTGCAGAGACCGTAGAGTATCACTATGAAAAACATCATGCCGGATATGTAAACAATCTAAACAATCTGATAAAAAATACTGAATTTGAGGATATGGAGCTAGAAAAAGTAGTTCAAAGCTCCATTGGCGCAATATTTAATAATGCGGCGCAGGCGTATAATCATACTTTTTATTGGAAATGCCTCTCTCCTAAAAAAAGCGAGCTATCGGCCGAGCTATCGGCAAAAATAGATGAATCATTTGGCTCTTTTGAGAACTTCAAATCCGATTTTATCAAATCCGCCGTATCAAATTTTGGCTCTGGCTGGACATGGCTAGTTGCAGAAGAGAGCGGCGAGCTGAAAATTATCAATACTCAAAATGCCGGTACACCGATAACCGTCGAACAAAGACCGCTTCTTGTAGTCGATGTATGGGAGCACGCTTACTACATAGATTACCGCAATGCAAGGCAAAAATATCTAGACGAGATATTTAAAATAATAAATTGGCATTTTGTATCATCTAATTTTTAGGCATGTTTTGTCATTTGGAAATGATAAAATCAAAATAATTTATATTTTGGAGCTTGGATATTTTAGATGAAAGTAGTTTATACCTCTTTTCTTTTTGGCCTTACGGTCGCCTTGGCCAATTCGGATATTTTGGAGCTAGAAAAAACACTTGAGGAAGCCACCGAGATAGCTACTATTACAAAAGTCAATGTAGATTATGTGCCTTCAGTTGTAAGCATTATGAAGGGTGAGCAGCTAAAAGCGATAGGCGCAAATACTCTGTATGAGGCTTTGGGGCTTTTGCCGGGCATACAGATGCAGACAAATCAGATAGGTGAAACAATTAGCATCGTGAGAGGTTTTAAAAATCCAAACTCTTCGTTGACCGATAAAATCAAAGTTATGATTGACGGCGTGGCGGTAAATAGTGAAATTTACGGTACTGCCGGATTTGTTATGGATTTGCCTATCGATATAGTTGATAGAATTGAGGTGCTAAGAGGTCCTGGTTCGACTATTTATGGCTCCGGAGCGTTTTATGGGGCGGTTAATGTCATCACAAAGTCTAGTAACGGCGCAAAAAATGGTGAGTTTTTTGTGGGTGGGGGTAGCTGGTTTTATAAAAAAATCGGTGGAATTGCAAATATACAGGATAAATCTACAAGATATTTTGTGGACGGATACTATCAAGGGTCTCAAAAAAAGCTATTAGTTGACAATAGCTATACGGATGCGGGAAGTCAGTATGTTTTCCCGAGAGATTATACTACCAGTGAAGCATTTGAGGATTTTTCGGTCGGTTTTGGATTTCAAAAAGAAAATCTTTTGTGGAATACTAGACTCAAAAGAAGTAAGCACGGCAACTTTTATGGAGTAGAGGAGAGGCTGGAGCCAAGAGATGATACGGGCGCCACCAATCAGTTTTTTAGTAGCGAAATTAGCTATGCGGGGGAGCTTTTTAAGGGTCGATTTGACATTGCCGCTGGGCTAAAAGACTATATGTATGAGATAGACGCCATAGCAAGAGACAGCTCATTCGGGCTTGGAAAATACGATGGCTTTGACTATGACTACAGCTATAGATTTAAGACGGCGGAGACCACCGTCTATATGGATGCGATATATAAACTCCCAAAGCTACTAAAGCACAATATTTCAGCCGGTGTATCGGCTAGTCATACGAGAGTAAGAGAGAACTATAGTTGGTTCAATCTTGAAGACTACGCATTTACTAGCCAAAATCCTAGGCTGCTTGGCGAACCGGCGATGTCTTACCCTTATAATAACAATATGCTAGAGGATGGGGTCACAAGAAGCGGGGTCTCGGTATTTTTTGAAGATATGTATGAGGTGTCGCAGAATGTTGATTTTGTTGTTGGGGCAAGGGTAGAAAAGCAGTCTGATACAAAGACCATGCTCAACCATAGAATGGGAATTGTGGCTAGATGGCTTGGTAATTCTCTTATTACAAAGCTTATGCATAGCACGGGGCATCGAACGCCGAGTCTAGCTGAAAAGTACGCTTTGGCGCACATAAATTCAAGAGCCGGTGAAAAATCAATCAAGCCGGAGAGTATAAGTTCGTACGAATTTGCCGTTATTTATAAGCCTAGCGATGAGCATAAACTATCCATAAATGCGTATTATGCGCAGCTTAATAATGTCATAGATGTTGAAGAGTTTTTGGCTACAAATATGGGTTATATTAACTATCCAAAAAGAGTTTCAAAGGGTGTTGAGATTGAGTATGCATATAAACCAAATATGCAACATGAACTTCGCATCAACTCCTCTTTTAATAAAATGTCATATCAAAATACAGGAAATGGGGTGTTGCAAGAGATGCCGGATGTGTCGCCTATTATGTATAAGGGCTGGTATGTTTTTAGACCTACAAATGAACTATCTTTTGGCACAACATATCAGATATACTCCAAGACAAGCCAAAATGACGATTACGGCAAAGACACGACGATTCCCGCAAATCATATACTGAATATAAATGCCAGATACAAAATCTTTAAAGATACAGAACTTAGTTTTTATCTAAACAATGCTCAAAACAAAATAGTGCGAATGCCGAGTTACTACTACAGAAATTATATTGGTAGAAATGAGGGGATGATAAGAGAGGGGCGGAATTTTATGATTGAGCTAAAGCAGAAATTTTAGTTTGTGCTTTAGCGGTTTTCCGTGATGTCAAAGAGTACGCCATACCAGAGTGTTTCGTTATTCTCCTGTGATTGCGGTATGGCGTAGCTTTTTATTTTCCTCTCTCCTTTTGTCGGGTGAAAAATAGAAAACTCACTGCTCTCTTGCATACATAGACAATGAGAGGCGATGATTTCTGCGGCGGCGGGAGAGTCGCTATTGTTGATACCTATTATTTCGTAGAGCTTTTCGGAGGCGTACGAGAGGGCGCCACTGCCGTCGGAGTAGATAGTGTATATGTATAGTACGCCTGGAATTGCAGATGCAAAATGTTTTAGGCTTAGGATTGTTTTTTGTAGTTTTTGGTCGACGGCTTTTTGCCCTGTAATATCTTTGACAATACCCAAACTATATCCCACGCCTTCATATTCAAAATAGTGTATGTTAGCTTCTGTTGGATACATAGAGCCATCTTTTCTCGTGTGCTTACCTATGAATGTGACTTTTTTGATAGTTTGAATCGCTTCTAGATAGGCGGGCCATTTATCCATTGTATGTTCTTTGTGTATATCCCAAATTCGCATCTGCAAAAGCTCATCTTGCGTATACCCCAGAGAGTTGCAAGCAACTGCATTGACCCAGTGGAATCTAGCGTCTTTATCCACCAAAAATATAGCGTCCGCCACATGGTTAACAGCGTAGCTGACTATATCTAGCATATTTTTTTGGCGTTTTTCTTCGGTAATATCTCGTATATTTGCTATGTAATACAATGCCTCTTCATTGGAGTCTATTACGGCGGTAAGGTCTATGTGAGCGTCAAACATAGAGCCGTCTTTGCGTAGTCGTACGGAGTCAAACGACACAAAACCATCCTTGTAAGCCTCTTCTATTTTTTGAGTAAACTCGTGTCGATATTTTGGCGCTATAAAATTCAATGACTCTATAAGGTGAATCTCCTCTTGTGTATATCCATGCATTGCGGCAAAAGCAGGGTTTGCCATCTCTATATGAGCGCTTCTGCCTTTTTTAACCTCAATACCCCAATGGGCTTTTGAGAAGATCTCCGCCCATTTTTGCATCTCTTTTTCAGCATTTTCTAACTCCACAATCTGGCTTATCATTTTTGTTTTGCCGTTTATCTCTTTATTGATTCCATTTGTTTTATCGGTAGTTTTTTCGCCCGGCACCTCTATTGTAAATACAGCTCCATATTCGTCATTTGATACGCTAATTTTTCCGTAAAATTTATTTTCTATGATGTTTTTGGATATATATAGCCCTATGCCGCTCCCATTTTTTGAAGATGTAGATGGCTCGAATATTTTTTCTATCGGCTTCATCTTTACGCCTCCGGCATTATCTTTGATAACAATAATACATCTTTTTTCGCTGCCGCCGATGCTTACCTCAATAGTTCGATGCTCTTTTGTATGCGTCTGAGCGAGGATGTCTTTGTCGTTTGAGATGATGTTTATAAGCACTTGTGAAAATTCGTTTTCGCACCCTTGCAACACATAGTCCCCGTCTATCGTGCAGGCAAGCGTGATGCCATTACGCTCCAAAGAGTAGGCCATAATCTTTTTTATTGTCTCTAGCGTAGATTTTATGGAAAATGTATTTTTGTCCTCATTTTTGTTTTTAATGAAGCCATGGAAAGTTTCTATCGTCTCGGAGAGGTGTCTGAGTATTTTTGTGCTTGTCTGCGCCGACTCCAACAAAAAATCATTATCTATTGCTTGCCCAAACATTATCCTGGCCGTGATGCCGGATTGTATAGCGCCTACTGCGCCTAGAGGTTCTCTCCACTGATGGATAATGCTTGAAAGCATACCGCTTATTCTTTCGTAGCGAGATTGAAAAAACAGCGTTTTTTCTTGCTCTTTGTTTTGTTTTTCAATTAACGCTAGTTGTCTAGACTTTTTTTGGTATAACAAAACTAGCCAGCCAATCGCAAATATGAGTATTACATTTGCGCTAAGCATAACTTTGAATATATCTATTTCGCACACTCTGAAATAATCCTACATTTGTCTTCTTGTAAAACACTATTTTTTGTTTTAATTTGTAAATTTTAGCACAAAAATAGTGCTGAAATAGTGCGTTAACTGTATTTAAATTTCAAAAATTGCATCTTAAATTTTTTGAGCGGTAACGACTGGGTCACGAAAAAAGCAGAGAAAATGACCAGAATGATACGGCTTTTAATTAACATACTCCTTGTAATCAAAAAATGTTTAGTAGATCCAAAAAAAGGAGTTGAGTATGTTTGAAAACTTCGTAATAGCCGATAAGGCCGCCATAAAAGAGATGATGGAGAACAACGAAGAGGCTCAGATAAATAATCCGCTTCCAAATCAGTGGGTAGAGCTAGTCAAAACTCCTGCAACGCACTTCTCGCATGCAACTTCATCTATGAGTATTGAAAAAGAGATGGAGTATTTAGCGGCTTATGGAGAGGAGTAGTTATGTTGCTGGAGCGTATATTTTTAATGATGGCTAGTCAAAGGCTTGATATAAGCGCTATCGGCGCTGTTAATTTGGTGCGGTATTTTTACAATTTATTCTAAAAAATTTAGAGAGGAGGGCAAAATGTCAAAACAGTTCAACTTAAATACTCCGTACAGAGAGTCGCTTTATATGATAGAAGTAACGGAAGCGCAAAAACGAAAAAGCGTTTGTGGAAACGGGAAAGTCGGAATGGCAATTTGCAACGCCAAAGACAATAAGTTGGAGCTTGTAAACGCCGAATTTGCCAAGATACATGGGTATACGGCAGGTGAGCTTATAGGCGCTTCCCCTGCTAAGCTTTTGCCGCATGACGAGGGTATCGAATATATCGTCAAGTATGAGAATATGCCGTCATGGATTGAGAGCGACACCACATTTGAGACGATACATATCAAAAAAGACGGCTCCGGCGTAGAGGTATTTGTGTACATCACCGTAATAGAAGACGAAATCGGTAGTGTCATGTGTTGCATTGCATAAAAAATAGCTAAAAGGAGAATCAGATGAGAGTTATGGAACACAATCTAAGAAAGACGGATATGGTAGCTTTACTGACTGAAAGAAAGTTTTGCGCTGTTGCAGTGAGCGAGCGGGTTGAGCAAGAGTCCGAAAACGGGTTTTTTGCTATAGATATACAACGAGCTATACAGGGAGCGAGAGGGGATACTATTGCCCTTGCTAGGCTTTTGCCGAAACTTTTTAAGACTTTACGCAGTAGTTACTGGTCTTTGATAAGACATCTAGAGAGGGGTGATATTGCGAGAGCAAAAAAGTTAGTTCGTTTTATCGGTAATAAAGCTAGAGCATTTGGCGTGATACATATAGCCAAAACGGCAACTAGAATGGAACAGGCCATAAAAGGCGAAGTTCAGAGTTTTACGGATGAGTGCATCATTAATATGGGTTTGGCATTGAATAGTTTTGAAAGAGAGCTTTTGAAGTTTTGTCCGAAAATATAAGTATAAAAAGAGGTGCGGATATGGCAGCAAAAGAGATATTAGAGTTGGATATAGCGTTTTGCCACGGATGCGCCCTGAATCAGGCTTTCAACAATGTGGGATGGGATAATATAGAAGATATTTTAGCAAGCGACAGAAAGTTCAAAAAAGCCTTAAGATTGCGGGATATGACCTTTATGACATTGGCGGAGCATTCGCATGACGCTATAGTTCGTTTTGACTTAGAGTTTCATAGAACATATATCAATCCGGCTTTTGCAGCTATATATGGAGTTCCCGTCAAAGATATGCTCCTAAAAACCCCATCTGATTTTTCTATGCTTCCGCAATGTTTTGGGCTGGAAGAGAAGCTGAGATATGTTGCGCAGACGAGTATGGAGATAGACATTGAGACGGAGTATGTTAGCTCCAGCGGCAAGCAAGGGCGATGGCATATACGATTTGTGCCTGAGTTTGGGCTAGATGATAAAATCGCTAGTATTTTGGTTATTGGAAGAGATATGTGCTAAAAAACCGACCGCCGCTTTATTGGAAACCGACCATATTTTTGATAGAGTTAAAAAAAGCTAGTACGGAGGAAGTTTTTGGACGCAAATCTATTTTTGTTCAAGCAAAAAACAATTTTGTATGTGGAAGACGATAAGACAACTAGAGAACAGACCGAGGGAGTGCTAAGGCTAATGTTCAAAGCCGTCCTAACAGCAAAAAGTGCGGAAGAGGGCATTGATATATTTGATGATGGCAAAGTAGATATAGTTTTGGCAGATATAGGATTGCCTCAAAAAGACGGACTTTATCTAGTCAAAACCATCAGAGCCGACAACTACCGTGTGCCGATAGTAATGCTAACTAGTATGGGTGCACAAGAGCAACTCATAACGGCTGCAAATTTAGCTGTGGATGGGTATATCATAAAGCCTTTTGACATAAGTAACCTCATCAAAACCCTCTCAACAGCGCTCCAAAGAAGCGGTAGCGAAATAGCGCGAATAATCGATTTTGGCGAAAATACACTCTTTAATCTCTCCACTCAAGAGATTAGCGTGGACGGACATATCTTGCCGCTCGGTAAAAAAGAGCGTGAGCTCATGTCGATTCTTATTGAGGCGCACCCAAAAACGGTTAGTTTGGATGAGATACATTTAAAGCTATGGCCGCTGGAGTCTGTGGGAGATTCTGCTCTAAAAAATCTAGTTATGCGAATGCGAAAAAAAATAGGTAAAGAGTTGATAGTGTCCGTAAAATCTGCCGGATACAGAATCAATATAACGCCCACCGAAAGAAAACTGCAAGGCTCTTTGTTTTAGCTTTTTTTCTGCAACTTCTCAAGCAGTTTTCTCGGGTCTAGTATTACGAGCATCTGAGTCTCATTGGAGCTATTCTCCGGTTTTACTATTCCGTCTCCAAGCAAATTATTTGCGCCAAATACCGTATGGAGACTATCTATCCTGCTATTTGGTACCTCCGGTATCTCGCCCAGCTCATCCACTAGTATCCCAAAATATTTGATAGGCTCATCGCTCTCTTCAATATCCCTATCTATTTTTGTGACGACTATCTGTGTGTCTTCGCCTATCTCTTTTGGCTCTGCTCCTAGTTCATAGCTCAGATTTAGCACATCCACCGTTTTGTTGTTGTAGCTTATTCGACCCGAGAGCATTCTATTTGCTCCCGGAATTAGCGTAAGCCCTTTTGCGTTTACCGCCTCCACTACAAGCTCGCTTCTGATGCCAAGCCACTTATCACCTATATAAAAGCTTGCTATTTCCGTGCTATTTTCGCTCTCAAATCTATGCGAGACCTCAACCCTTAGGTGTTTTGTAGGCTTGGCTTTTTTTGCTCCTTTTTCGCATACTTCACCTAGCGGCACAAACACGAGAGCTACTATGTCGTTTTTGTAGCTATCTGATTCGCTTTTGTACTCCCTATATCCGTCCGATACTCTAGCGCCTACCGCATAGTATGTACCGCCGAAATTCACGATACCTGAAGCCCCTTGCCCGTTTCGTATCTCAAAATATTCGCTATCTAGTGAGGCAAAGCTTTTTTCGCATATCTGCTTGTCGGTACAAGAGACTATCCTTTTGCTTCTATCTGCATATACGCCAAAGCTCCCTCTGATAGGCTCCCCTTTTTCATCCAGAGGCAAAGCGTCTTGTAGCATCGCCTCAAACTGCGGCTTGGAGTCAAATACTATGCCTATTCCGCCTACCGTCTCTGCGTTTTTGGAAGATGAGAGTATCGATGCTAGATAGATATAGGTCTCCTCTGAGCCGTATATATGGCTTTTGACAAACGGCGATACCGTGTATTTTTGCGCATCTTTGATATTTAGCGTCTGCTTGATTGACTCCTCGGAGAGCGTCTTACCTAGAAGATGCCTATCGGCGTCTTGAGACACCGCTACGACTTTGCAGTTTTTGTCAAATACAAAGAGGCTTGTATACACGGTATAAAGAGAGTTGATATAGCTAAGTATGCTTGACATTTTGTCGAATTCCGAAGCGGTCGGCTCTTTGGATGAGAGTATATCCTTGAACGCCGATGTTAGCGCCCACCATCTACAGTCGTTTGCTCTTTCGTATAGATTTCTATCCATTATATCGATGGCGAGTGAGGCTTGAAACTCAACATCGCTCAAAATCGATGATACGACCGTCTCGTGCAGATTTCCTATCGAGTTTTCAAATATCTCTTTTGTTTTGGCTCCGGTGTTGCTCACCTCCCACAATAGCACTTTGGAAAAAGATGTGTTAACTATTCGTTTGTTGCTACTTTGCCTGACATTGCCGTTCCAGACTGTGCGGTCAAGCTCTTTTTGTATCATATCCGCCTGTTTTGGTATATCTCTTAGCTCGTCCGAAAAGAGCGTTTTGTTGTCCATAACCGCTTCTAGTATATGCTCATTGATACCCGCCAGCTTTGAAACCTCGTTTTTTTCAAAAGCGTGCTCGATAGGCAGCATGGCATGTCCATACCATCCGAGTCCCGTATAGCCTTGATAGCCTTTTGTCGGGCAAGTTTTGGCGACATAGTTTCGTCCTGCGAATTTTGATATTTTGTAGTCGCATCCCATCGCTTTTTCTAGTTGCGCCCCTAGCGGCACCTGATATTTGTCGCTACTTGCGATAACTACGCCGTCTTTGTCAAGAAGCGTCAGCACAAGCCAATCGTTGCCTTCTCTGAGTTTGCTAAATATCCTACACATCTCGTCCTCAAATTTAAAAGAGAGGCTCAGCACGCCCAGTGCGACATCCGTATCAGGATCCGTTATGCGAAAGGAGTAGAGTAGGGAGCTTGTCTTATCCGGTTCCATATCGGAGTGCCCAAGCGTCTCTACATACTCCTTTGTCGTATTGATGGCCTCTTTGATTAACGGGTCTTTTGATTTTTTTACTTTTGAGTTTTTATTTAGCTGTGCTAGCAGGTTTCCGTCCGTATCGCATAAGATAATATTGTCGTACACGGAATACTTAAGTACATACTCCTCAAATCTCTCCACTATCTGCTCTTTTAGAATTTCCAGTTCGCCCTTTTTTTGCTTTATTATCTCTTCCGAATTTGGCTCTTTGGAGAGCTCTAGTATTTGGTAGTTTATTTTGTTTTGCTCTTTTATGAATCTTCTAATATCGTCATCGGTCGCCAAAAACCCTATATCTGCCGTTCTTTCAAATAGATTTCGTATCACGATGTCTACTGCGACTTGAGCTTTTGAGTTTATCTCTGAGGCTACCTTTTTGAGCGTCTCTTTGGCGAGGCTGCTTAGAAGCTGAGAGGAGAGCAGCTCAAACCCCTCCCTAGTCTTGCTCATGTCGGTTCCCGTACCGCTCATTTGACCAAGTAGCGTTAGGATTTCCCAGCGGCTACCCAAATTTTTTAGTATGTTTTCATATTCGACGACACCTTGCATTTTTGACATCAGTGCTTGCATACATTTTTCCCCGCTCTCTATTTATCTAGATTTTAGTCAATTAAGTACTCTTTTGATGATTAAAATCTGCACAGCAATCTTCTAGGAATAAGATATGCATTTTCTTCTCCAAAGCAACTCCAAAACCAAGGATTATTTATGGAAATTACAGTCAGAGGGCAAAAAGCCACACTTCTAGGAAGGCAGCCGAAAATCAAAGATGAGGCTCCTGCAGTAAGGGCGTATACGCTTGAAGGCATACAGACGGTTGTCGGCATGATAGCCCCTACCGCTCAAATGTTTATAGTGATTCCGTCGCTCAAGACGGAGGTTTGTTCACTCGGAGCAAAAAAGTTTGACGAGATGCTCTCCGAGGCAAAAAAACTTAGTGCATATATTGTGACGGCAGATAGTGTAGAAAATATAAACTCATTTTTAGATGGCTACTGCCTAAAAAATATAACCGTACTAATTGATAAAGACCTTGATTTTGGGCAAAAATACGGCGTACTTATCGGAGACGGAGCGCTAAAAGATAAGCTTGCAAGAGCGGTATATATAGTTGATGAAAACGGAGTGATCACATACAAAGAGATAGTAGGCGAAATAGTGGATGAAATAAACTATGACGCATGCGCAGCCGCACTAGTCAAAACACTAGAGCCAAAACCGCACGACCCGCACCATAACCATGAGAATTGGATGAGGCACTGATATAGAGGAGAAAAATACAGATTTCTAATGCTATGCACTCCTATTTTCTTTTGTGTGCTTGAGACCACTAAAAAGTATACCCTATGCCAAGGGCAAACGAGTGGTCGCTCGAAGAGACGCTGACTCCGTATCCGTAGCGCATACTTGTGTACCAACCCTCGTTGAGTCGGTATGAGTAGCCGGCTTTGATAGTTTGTATAGGAGTTGCGCCTTTGTAGATGGAGTCGGCGAAGTAAAAGCCTATACTCAAAAGTGAGTTTGCCGTCGGCTCAAAGCCAAATCCGAGATTATAAAATTTGCCGTTTTGGTATGAGATATCGCCTGCATCCTTGTCTGTGACCCATGTGTATCCAGCCCCGCCAAACATATATCCTCTCTCTAACTCCAAACTCCATGCCGCCGATACCGTATAGTCAGCTCCTTCATTGTTGTACCCTGTTTTATATGTTGGAAGCGCCACCGAAAACCCTGGAGAGATACCAAATCCACCGTTGCCGTAGCTGTGCGAGACGGATAGTATGGTATCATCGGCGCCGCTTTTATTTCCCGTATCGGCGTCTGTTTTGTAGTGGGCTACGCTAGAGCCAAAAGACCAATCCTTGTAGTATACATTTGCATCCAGTGATGTTGTGACGGTGCCGCCTTTTTTTGCGGTGGCGTAGTCTATCTGCGAATACTCCGTATTTAGCAAGATTTCATAGTTTAGGTTGCTTTGCGAAAGCGGACATCCGTCTTTGTTTACAAGTTGCGTAAATGGGGTGTTTTGACATCTATCCATCCCATCTTCCACGCCGTCCAAATCAGAGTCGCTATAAGCTACGGCAGCCGTGGTCGCAAAAATAAAAAAAACTCCCAAAAAACTTCGCACTAGCGTGTGTTCTTTCCTCTCTCAGAATTTGTTTGTCTATGCTCCGTATGATTTGGCGTCATACCTTTTTGCGCTCCTTGAGCTCTCATGCCTCCGCTTTTGTCAGCGCCTCTTTTTTGTGATAGATTTTGATGCATACTCTCTATAGCACCGGCTCTCTCCTCTTCGTTCATTGTTGCGATTTGAAGTTTTAGTCTATTCATCATTTCGACTCTTTTTTGGGGAGGCGCATTTTTGATAGCCTCAATCTGTTCATCCAAAGACTCTTTGGCAAACAAAGATAGAGCAATAGCACACAAAAAAAATATCTTTTTCACAACATTGCCTTTCTTTTTGTCATTGTAGCTTTCATATCAAGCGTTATTTTGGTTCCGATATTGGGCTTGCTATCGATGGTTATCTTGACGCCTAGGCTATCGCAAAGCTTTTTGACTATGTGAAGTCCTATGCCAACGCCCCGTTCGCCCTCTTTGTAGAATCTCTCAAAAGCCATCTGAGGCTTGTACATTCCTATGCCGCCATCCTCTATCGTAACCGTGCGAGCAAGTCTGGATATACTGATTTTGACCCAGCCATCTTCTTTGTTGTATTTGCAAGCGTTGCTGAGGATGTTGTCAAATACTCTTTTGAGCGCATCTTTGTTTGAATCCAAACAAAAATCATCATCGTTTATCTCTATTTTTAGATGTGGATAGAGCTTTTGGTATGTCTCTATCTGCTCTTTTAGCAAGGGGTATATCTCTATGGGCTCTATTTGATTTTGATGTTCGCAGAGATAGCTTTTGAGATTTTCCCCCAAAGCGATGATTGACTCTACGCTTGTCTCGATTCGCTCTATCTTTTTTTCATCCCCAGACGCTACTTTTAGCCGACCGAGATTGAGCCTTATCGCCGCCAATGGCGTGCTCAAATCATGCAGTATATCCCGACTAAACTCCTCAGTCAAAGATAGAGCTTTTCGTAATGGATATAGAGCGTACATAGAAAATAGAGCCGACAAAATCACTATTATCAAAGAGGCAAAGAGCAGTTTTTGGACACTCTCTTTTGCTATATCCTCCAAAACCCTCTCATACCTATCTTGCGAAATTGAGATTTTGAGCGCATAGTTCTCATTTTTTGGGATGGCAAATAGCGCATATAGTCCATTTTTGGACTCTTTTAAGGAGTGTAGCTCACTTTGGACTAGGGGCTCAAAGTCAAACTCAAACCCTTCACACTTCAAATCAAAACTACAAAGCCGCATTTGGCTGTATATCTTTTCGTTTAGATCATGAATGTTTTTGGCGTGTTCGAAGTAGATAAGTGTGGCGCTAAGCGTCCAAAGAGATACAAAAAAGATGCTAAAACTCTTTAAAAAAGATTCCCTCTCAGCTCTTTTCAATGCGGTATCCTATACCTCTAATGTTTTGAATATCCCACTCAGTGGTGTGCCTTAGCTTGTTGATGGCAAATCGCAGGGCATTTTCGCTTGGGTGCTCCATCGCCTCAAACAACATCTCTTTGTCGATAGTGCGTCCGGCATTTGTGATAAAAATCTCAAGTAGCGCAAGTTGCACCTCTCCTAGAGAGATTACTAAGCCATCTTTTGAGACCTCTCGTGTCGTTGGATCATAGCTTATCTTGTCGTGTGCGACTACTCTTTTTTTGTGATTTAGCTTTGCCTCTATATGAAAAAGTAGCTCTTGTGGATAAAACGGCTTTTTGAGATAATCGTCCGCTCCGGCATTAAACCCCTTTGCTATAGAGGATATGTCGGTAAGGGCGCTTATAAAGATAGTCGGCGTATTGTCGTTTGCCTCTCGTAGGCTCTTTAATAGCTCAATGCCGTTGATTTGGGGTACATTAATATCAAAGATATACATATCAAACCCCCCTTCATAGCTTTCATCCAGAGCTTTTTCGCCGTTTTTTACCCAGACGCTATCATATCCAGCCTCAAAAAGCATCTCATCAATAGTCTCGCCAAGCACCAAATCGTCTTCTAAGAGTAGTATTTTCATCAGACTATTATTGCAGATAAAACTTTTGAGGTGGGGCTTATCGCCCCATTCCTCTCTTGCTTCCCATACCGCCGCCGGTTCCGTTTCTCATTTGAGAGCCGCTAGCATCAGCGCTTCCACTTTTTCGCATACTGCTTGCCGCCGCTTTTCGCTCTTCAGGACTCAAAGCCTGCATTTTATTTTTCATCTCGGTTTGAAAAGAGCTCCTATCGCTCTCCGGTACGCTTCCCTTCATCGCCTGCATATCAGACAAGCTCATAGTGCTATAATCAGTTGCAAACGCCGCCGCCGCAAGTATACAAATCATCGTTATCTTTTTCACAGTTGTTCTTCCTCTGTTTTTTTTGTTTTAGGCGTATATCGCACCGGTTGTCGTGGCAGTCTGGGACGATATAGCCGACAACAGACTCTTCATGTAATCAGCTTGACTCATGGTGGCTGGGTCGATAGAGCGCATCTGCTCCTTTGCTGCCGCTTTTTTATCAGCCGGTAGGCTCTGCATAGAGTCCGCTATAGTCTGTCTATCCTCTTCGGATAGATTTTGCATGACATCGCTCATTCCGCCGCCGCCTTTTTTGCCTCCGCCGCTACCGTCCATCTTTCTCATTTGCATCATTTGCCCACTTTGCGTAGCGCTTGTAACTTCTGTCATAACAATCTCCTTAAGCTATATTTTCAAACGCCGCAAGATGCGACTCAGAGGCTCCGAGGAGCTTTGCATACACTGTATCCAGCATTGCCACTCCCGTCTCCTCGATAGCCGCATACAAATCCGCTATATCCGTCTCCTCAATAGCTATACCGACCGCTATCGCCTCATCTGTTCCGGCTAAACCTTGCATCAAAAGCCCGTCATAAAGACTCTGTATTTCAACATTCGAAAATACCCCGGCTTCAGTGGATAGCGAGCTTGTATCCAGCCCCAGCTTTGCCGCAGTTTTCAAAAGCGTATCATAATGCTTTTGCTCAGAATCCGAAATCCTATCAAACTGTATAAGCCCGGTTTGCGCATAAAGCGCATCATATACATCCCTTGCCATCTTCTCCTCTTCTATCATAAAAAGCAAAGCGCTTGTGTCTGTATCTGTAAGAGTATTTACTGCTGTTGTATTGGCAGCTTGATAACCTCCATGCGAGCTACCGCCTTGTTGGTTTCCGTGTTTTTGTGTTTGATTTCTCATTTGGTGACTCCTTTTTTGGTTTTGATGGGAGTATTGTCACATAGTTGCATTAGCGGAGTGTTAGCGCACCAAACTCATCTGCAATCTCTTTGGCAACTTTTTTGAGAAATTTTTGTCTTTAAATCTTTATAGGCAATTCAACCGTAAATTTAGCTCCATTTTCCGTGTTTTCGACGAGCAGTTTTCCCCTGAGGCTATTTTCTACTATCTCCTTTGACATATACAGTCCTATGCCTGTGCCTTTATCTGCTGATTTTGTCGTAAAGTGCGGATCAAATATTTTATCCATTATATTTTCCGGTATTCCGCCGGCGGAGTCTTCTATAGAGATACTAAGCGCATCATCTGTTTTGTTTATATCTATTTTAATAAGCGAGCCTGTTTTCTTCTTCAGTAGCGCATCTTTTGCGTTTGCGATGATGTTCAAAAACACCTGCTTTAGCTCGTTTTTGTAGCATCTGTATTTATGCTCGCTATCTTGGTTGAATACTACTTCGATGTTGTTAATTTTTAGCTGGGCGGCTAGAATTTTTAGAACATCGTTGATGGAGTCCTCCACCGTAAACTCCTCTTCTTGCTTGTTCGTAGAGAAGAAGTTTCTAAAGTCATCTATCGTACTGGACATATTTTTGATTAAATCCATTGTCGTGGCTTTGTAGTTTTCCAGATATTTTTCGTCTAGTTCGCCGAATTTATACGCCATAGGCAGATCTTGTATATAAAGCCCAAGAGCGTTTAGCGGCTGCCTCCATTGATGTCCTATTGCACCTACCATTTCGCCCATTGACGCCATTTTTGATTGCTGTATCAAAAGCCTCTCTTGCTCGAGTCTCTTTTCAGTCTCGGCCTTGATTGTTTCATGTAGATGTCTGTTTATTGATCTTAGGTTTTCTTCCATAATTTTTTTCTCAGTTATGTCTCGCGTGACGGCTAGATGGACTATTCTGCCGTCCTCTTCCATCGGAGCCGCCGTTGTTTCAAGGTGTCTGCGTCCTCCCTTTAGTCCTATTGTCTCATACTCTATATGCATAAGCTCGCCTGCAAGCACTCTTTTGTGCATCGCTTCATATTCGGCGCGATACTCCGGAGCTACGATCTCAAGGATACTCTTGCCTGCTATCTGCTCTATCGATGTCGCCTCTATCATCTCCAGACAGGCCGGATTCATTCTAAGTAGTCGCCCATTGCTATCTATTATTTTGATGCACTCCGGCCCATTATTTATTATAGACTCAAGGTGTTCTTTATTCTCTTTTAGTTTTTGATTTGAGATTTTTAGCTCTCGTAGTTGCGCATCTAGTTTGCCTTGCGTTTTTGCAAATACAATCCCTATAAAAATAAAAAATACCATAGATACATAATCGCCGAAATTTGTCTTTACAAGACCGAGTATCGGTTTTAGTTCAAAGAGATAGACTAGTATTGCAGTAAAAAAAGTGGCATACATCCCACCTCTCTCACCCCCAATGCGGGCGCTAATATAAAGCGAAGTATAAAAAGCAAACCAGATATGAGGTTTTACGAATGGCCATGCAGCGGAGTGTAGCGCAAGAGCTACTATCGGCACGAAAAGGGCTAGCAGTTCTTTTTTTGTTATTAGTGGATATTTCGTTTGGTTCATTACTTATTTTTGGCCTTTTGATGTTAATTATATTCTATCGATGGTAGCTCATTTTTTTTAATACTATTCTTAAAATTATTCAAAAAAAGTTTAATATTTTTGAAGCCAAACTTATCAAAAATAGTAAAAGCGCCACGACTACGATGGTAGCGCCGCTAGGCAACGAGGCATAAAAAGAGAGTGTAAGCCCGATGATTACCGATGATACGGAGATAACTACGGCGAGTAACCCTGTGATAAAAAAGCTTTTGCGAAACTGCATTGCCGCTATGACCGGTATTATCATCAAAGCGCCGATAAGAAGCGCTCCGACTATTTTGATGGAGAGACCTATAGTGACTGCGACCAAAGAGACAAGCAGATAGTTTAGCCGCTCGGTATGGATTCCCGATGCCTCCGCCGCTTCTTCGTCAAAAGCCGTAAAAATAAGCTTTTGATAGTAGTTTGCGATAAACAATATACTAAGCGTTCCAAAGCCGAAAATCACCCAAATATCCTCTTCGCTAACAGCCACGATAGAGCCAAACAGGTAGTCAAACAGCGAGGCGTTAAATGCGTCCGATAGCGAGACGACGATAATAGCAAGAGCAAGAGAGCCCGATAAGAAAATGGAGAGGATGGAGTCTGAGTAGATGTTGTGATTTCGCCGAAGATACTCTATTACCCATGAGGCTAACACGGCTATGACGATTGCGCTCCATGTAGTAGAGATTGAAAATAAAAATCCTAAAGCCACGCCGAGCAGCGATATATGGGCAAGCGAATCCGAGAGCATCGAGTAGCGTCTAACAACGACAAAAAGCCCCAATGACGACGCCAGTACAGCGATGATAGAGCCTGCCAAAAAAGCTTTAATCATAAAAGAGTATTCAAAAATTTCCATCATATCCCTTAGTGGTGGTGACAGACTACATGCATATTTGCGCCATATATTTTGCTCATCTCGTCACAGCTTAGCAGTTCATGCGGGTTGTGGCACGCCAAAAGGGTTTGGTTGATACACAGTACGCTGTTTACATCGTCGGCTATAACACCCAAATCGTGAGTTATGAAAAGAATAGTTATCTTCTCCTCTTGATTTAGCTCTTTTAAAAGGTCGTAAAACTTGCGCTGTGAATGAGTGTCAACGCCTGTATTCGGCTCATCCAAAATCAAAATTTGCGGACGGCTAACAAGCGCCCTGGCTATCATCACTCTCTGTCTTTGCCCACCGGAGAGCTCCGATACCCGTCTCTCTTTTAGATCAGATATTCCCATCTTTTCCATTATATTTTCTATGTGCTCCAAATCCTCGGCCTTTTGCCTATGAAACAAAGAGCTTTTATGGGCGATACCGAGCCTTACGACCTCTTCGACAGTTATGGGAAAGTTGATGTCCATTTGAGCTGCTTTTTGAGGCACATATCCAATGTTTTGATAATCTCGAAACTTATTTTGCGGTTTACCAAAGAGCGTTATATTGCCGCTTGTAGGCTCCAAAAGCCCTAGAAGCAGTCGCACAAGCGTACTTTTGCCGCCTCCGTTTGGTCCTATGATGGCTGTATAGTCGCCTCTTTTGACGGTAAAGCTGATATTTTGTAAAACACTTTTAAAACAAAGCCCTTTAGCGTTTATTACCGCATCGGTGAAATTCACTTGCAATCCATAGCACCTTTGAGTTTTTCTAGGTTTGTACTCATTATCTCTATATAGCCTATATTTTTGCTGTTTTCTTCGTTTGTAATATTCTCAACCGGTCTTAGTGCGTCTGTTTTTGCATTTGCCTCTTTGGCGATTGTTTTGGCTACTTTGTCGCTAGCAAACTCTTCAAAAAATACAGTGTTAATCTTCTCTTTTTTGACAATTTCGATTAGTTGGGCTATCTGCCTTGCGGAGGGTTTGGACTCCGGCGTCATACCTGAAATAGAGTATTGCGTAATACCGTAGTCGTTAGCTAGATACCCAAAAGCTTTATGATTGACTACTACTTTTTTATTTTTGCAGTTTTTGAGGGCTTGATACTCAGCTTGCAGTGCTGTCACTTTTTTGAGATACGCCTCGGCGTTTGAGCTATATACTTTTGCGTTTGCGGGGTCTTTTTTGGATAGAAGAGCCGCCGTCTCTTTAATCATCAATATATAGTTATCAAAACTAAGCCAGTAGTGCGGGTCGTATACTTTGCCGCCTTTGAACTCCTTGTGTGTTAAGAGCTTGACTGATTTGCTCATATCCACAGTTTTGTCTTTTATCTTTAGAGAGTTGATGATTTTTGCGCTCCAAGGCTCCATCACATCGCCGCTTGTAATAAACAAATCACTTTTGCTTAGCATCGCCATTGATTTTGCGGTAGGCTCAAAATCGTGCGGCTCTACCCCAAACGGTATAAGATTGTTGAGTTTTACGCTTTTGCCGCCAACCTCTTTTACTACGCTGTATAGTGGGTATATTGTAGTCGTGACTGTGATTTGAGCAAATGCACATGCGCTTAGCGCTCCGATGACGAGTAGTTTTTTGAGCATTGATACCTCTTTGAAATTTTTTGCAAGTCTACTACATATCATTTAAATATAAAACTTTTTTTAGGCAAAATACCCCTAAAAAATAAGGCTTTATATGGCTTCTACACTTGGATTTTTAGACGCTACGCAAAGCTTTGAAAAGTTAACGCCAATCGTTAAAGACGAGTTTACTCACGCTCTTTGTATCGGAGAGACGGGAAGCGGTAAGACTACGGGCTTTATACTTCCAAATATCAAAGACCGAATAGCAAAAAACCACGGCATTCTTACATACGATTTCAAAGGCAATCTGCATTTAGGCGTCAAAAAGCTTGCCCTTGAAGCGGATAGACTCAGTGATGTGATAGAGATAGGCACGCCGTGGGGTAAAAAGACAAATCCGTTTGAGTATATGACTGTCAAAGAGATTTACGCATTGTTGTTTGCGCTTATCAGCCAAAGAGATACGGAGGGTGTATTTTGGCACTCGGCGGCGGCGACTCTTGGCTCCAACATCGTGCGTGTCATCCGCAGGATAGGCAAGGTTAAAGACTCGTTTGTGGAGCTTGGTATCGAGTTTCCAAAGCTCTCGTTTCGCTACTCCGTAGACTTTAACGACAAAATATCCAAAATAGAGCACCATTCGCTCCCTGTCAGCGACTACCACGCCGAAGCTTTCGAGTATCCGACAAGCGCATCTTTTGCATCGCTGTACTCGTGCGTCCGTACCGTAAAAAAGCTATGCTCGTTTACCGACGGTCACCCGATGCTTGTCGCTTTTCTCAAAGATAGACTCATCGCCGCTTTTGCCTCAAAAATGAAAAAAGAGTTTGCCAACCAAAACATAGAGAGCGAATGGCCTGCCGTACAAAAGGGGTTTGAGGAGGCGCTTCTTCGTATTGAGGAGCTTGATAATAGCTTTGCGATGCTTGATAGCTACAAGTCGATGGCGGTCTCTATCAGCGACGATTTTTCCGGCAACTACGGCGTTATATTTTCGCTAGAGTCTTCGCTAAAGCACTTCTACGACTACAGCTTTTTTAGCGAACATGAGTGCGACATCATCGAGGAGCTAAACAACGGCAAGATAATCATCGTCAACACCTCGCTTCTAACCAATCAGATGATAAACGCCCTGAACCAGTCGATAGTCCTCAACCTCTCAAAAAGAGCAAAGCAGCCACGCAAAACTCCCGTATCGATATTTATCGACGAGGCAAACAGGGTAGTGGACAAAAACACGGAGCTTGCCACAGACATACTCAGAGAGGCAAAAGTAGAGCTAATCCTCGCCATCCAAAACGAGTCGCAGATGATATACAAAATGGGCATGGATAGATACAAAGAGCTAAAAGGCAATCTAACCGAGCAGATAATCTTCAGAAACAACGACGAAAACCACATGGTAAAAACAGACAAAGATGTGGAGAGACTGGGGACGCACACATATCTTGCGGGAGAGCTAAAAGAGGTGAAAGCGACAAATCCGATATTTTTTGCCGAAGATGAGCTATTAAAAGCGGAGTACGAATACCAAAAAAACCTCCCCGTCGTAGCCGAACTGCTAGTGATGAACAAGATAGAAGAGCCGACTATCGCAGTCTTTGACGACATAGTATTTGAAAGAGACGACTCCGT
>JFJP01037034.1_pt1 | contig 56623 bp, 43 predicted proteins | sample 431651 | NCBI WGS metagenome assembly JFJP01 (sample SAMN02602958, study PRJNA72255) | Microbial mat metagenome, whole genome shotgun sequencing project. | biome: fresh water; feature: sink hole; material: water; isolation source: purple microbial (photo- and chemosynthetic) mats found in... | reverse complement strand
AGGACAGGAACTGCCTGAAAAAGACTTAATTAATCTGTTTGCACAGCTTACATCTAATACAATAAGAAGAAAACAGACTGAAGAAAAACTTCTTCAGAGTGAAGATAAGTTTAAAAAAGCGTTTATTACAAGTCCCGATTCAATCAATATCAATCGTTTAGAGGACGGAATGTATATTTCGATAAACAATGGATTTGAAAAAGTTACCGGATATAGCGAGGCCGAGGTAATTGGTAAAACATCTTTTGAGCTTAATATTTGGGCAAATCCGGCCGATCGGGAGAAACTTGTAAAAGGTCTTAAAGAAAAAGGAGTGGTTGAAAACCTGGAAGCAACTTTTGTTAAAAAGAGCGGATCATTTGTACATGGAATAATGTCTGCCGCTGTAATTGACCTTGATGGAACGCCTCATATTCTTAGTGTTACACGAGATATTTCTGATCGTAAATATGCTGAAATTGCATTACGGGAGAGTGAAGCCAGATATCGTGAACTTATTGAACTTGCTGTTGACGGAATATTACTAGGTTCATCCGACGGAACCATTATCGGTGCAAATTCCTGTATGCTTTCACTTTCAGGGAGGACTCTCAATGAGATTCTTGGAATGCACATCAGTGATCTTTTCGATTCATCAACTCTTAATACCTCACCGCTTAGATTTGATCTGTTGATGCAAAATGAGACAGTATCGAACGAAAGATTGTTGCTTCGCTCAGATAAAAGTACTGTACCTGTTGAGATGAGAACCAAAATGATGCCTGACGGGTCTTATCAATCCATATACCGGGATATCTCTTTCAGGAAAAAGTCCGAACAGGAATTGCAGGAAAGTGAGGAATGGTTCAGAAAACTATTCGAGCAGTCCTCCGATGGAATTGTTTACATGTCGCTTGATGGGAAATTAAAAGCTGTAAATAATTCATTTGCCCAGCTTCATGGTTACTCCAAAGATGAAATTCAAAAAATGAGTATTGCTGACCTTGACTGTCCGGAAACAAAAACTCATTTTTCTGAAAGGATGGATCGGATTCTAAAAGGAGAAAATCTTAAGTTTGAGGTTGAGCACTTTCATAAAGACGGACACAGAATACCTATTGAAGTTTCAACAGGTGTGATAACCATGGGTGATGAAATATTTGTAATGGCATCTCATCGCGATATTTCAGAGCGCCGGAAAGCTGAAATGGCAATCAGGGAAAGCAAAGAGAAAGTGCAGAGTATTTTTCGTGTTGCTCCTGTTGGCATCGGGTTGACAGTGAACAGGATTATAATGGAGCTCAATGATTATCTGTGCACACTTCTGGGATATGAACGTGAAGAACTGATAAATAAGTCGTCGGAAATTTTGTATCCATCATTCGAAGAATACGAGCGGGTTGGCAGAGAAAAATATGATCAGATCGCAATAAAGGGCACAGGAACCATTGAAACAATTTTTAAGTGTAAAAATAACAGACTTCTAAATATTATACTTAGTTCAACGCCACTCGACATCGGTGATTTATCAAGGGGGGTTACATTTACTGTACTCGACATTACCGAAAGAAAAGAATCAGAATCAGCCGTTAAGGAAAGTGAAAAAAGGTATCGGGAACTTTTCCTGAATAATCCTGTGCCAACTTATATTTTCGATACAGCTACGCTTGAATTTGTTGAAGTAAATGACGCATTTGTGAAGACCTATGGATATTCAAGAGCAGAGTTTTCCAAGATGACTCTTAAGGATATCCGCTTACCGTCTGATCATGTGTTACTTGTTAAGTCATTGCGGGATATTGGTGACAATGATTTTCATTCAGCTATGGTACAGCACATAAGAAAGGATGGCACTATTTTTCCTGTGGAAATTGTTTCCCATTCCTTACCTGTGAAAAACGGGAGGAAAATGCGGCTTGGCCTTGTTGTTGATATTTCAGAAAGAATTAAAGCTGCTGAGCAAATGAAGATTGCAAAGGAGAAAGCAGAAGCAAGCGATAAACTCAAAACATCGTTTCTCAATAATATTTCTCATGAGGTAAGAACTCCCCTTAATGGAATTCTTGGCTTTGCTGAGCTTATTTCTAATGAAAATCTTTCCGGCTCTGAGAGAGACGAGGCAATTTCAATGGTTCATGAAAGCAGCGACAGACTTCTGAAGACCATAACAAATTATATGGATATTTCTATGCTGACATCGGGGAATATGTCTTATAATGAGAGACAGGTTGATCCCGCCCAGATATTGAACAATATTCATAAAAGTTTCGAGCCAAAGTGTACGGCAAGACACCTGGATTTTCTTATAGAATTCCCTGAAAAAGAAAATTTACATTCGATCAATTCGGATCCGGAAATAGTAGAGAAAATACTTTCCCATTTCATGGACAATGCAATTAAGTTTACTTCAAAAGGTTATATAATACTGGGTTATTCAGTTCATCAAAAAAACCTTGAATTTTTTGTCCGGGATACAGGTCAGGGTATATCCAATGACTCCATTGAGAGTATTTTTAACAGATTTGTTAAGGAGGATATGTCATCAGGAAAAGTATCAGAGGGCAGTGGTTTGGGACTTGCAATCGCAAAAGGGCTGGCTGAAACTGCAGGAGGAAAAGTACGGGTAATTTCTGAACCGGGAAAAGGTTCAACTTTTTACCTTAAAATGTCGCTAAATGATTCACAGGTTGGACGGTCTTCTGGAAATGAAAGCAAAGCCTGGCACCATTCAGCAGGTAAGAATACTATCCTTATTGCAGAGGATGATGAGATCAACTTTTTTTATCTTAATGCATTATTATCCCGAGCTTCAGATTCAAAGGTAATACATGCGGTAAACGGGAGAGAGGCTGTTGAAATGTTCAGGTCCAATAGTGATATTAAGTTAATACTGATGGATATTAAAATGCCCGAAGTTAACGGTCTGGAGGCTACACGTCAGATTAAGGAAATAAATCCAGATATTCCTATAATTGCAATTACAGCTTATGCAATGGCTGGTGATGAAGAGAGGGTGATAGCAGCAGGCTGCAACGGATACCTTAGTAAACCGATAAAAAGGGAAATTCTTCTGGCCAAGATTAGAGAATTTGTTAAAATCTGAGCGGAGCGAAGGATCTGTGGCTTTCAGCAGGGACTTTCCCACCTCGGAATCCCGTAATTTATTTTTTATAATTTTTCAGGTATTCACTAACCTGTTTGTATACATTCTCAGCCGTAAATCCGAATTTCTCATCAAGTACTTTGTAAGGAGCGGAATAACCAAAGCTATTCATTCCCCAAACTGCACCTTTCGGACCAACAAGTCCCTGCAGAGTAACAGACAATCCTGCAGTTAGTCCAAATACAGGAACATTTTCAGGAATTACAGACTTTTTATAGCTATCCGTCTGAATGCGGTATAATCCTTCAGAAGGTGCAGAAATGATCCTTACTTTCAGCTTGTCTTTTTTCAGGAGTGGTGCACTTTCGACAAGGGTGGCAACCTCCGATCCGCTTGCAATCAGAATTATATCAGGAGTGCCCTGGCAGTTCTCAACTATATAGGCTCCGTTATACGACTTTAAGGCATCTGAATACCTGTTATTATTCTCTGAAGGAAGGTCCTTAATGTTCTGACGCGAGAGTATAAGTGCTGTGGGTGTCTTTTTGTTTTCCATTGCCATTTTCCATGCCACAGTAGTCTCAGTTGCATCAGCAGGCCGGAGTACAACCATGCTATTTTCCCCATGATGATTCTTTAGATGTTCCATTAGCCTTATCTGTGCTTCCTGTTCAACAGGCTGATGGGTAGGACCGTCTTCACCAACTCTGAAAGCATCATGTGTCCAGATATACTTCACTGGCAGTCTCATAAGGCAGGCAAGCCTTACTGCCGGCTTCATGTAATCTGAAAATACGAAGAATGTACCACAGGCTGGAATTACTCCGCCGTGTAGAGCCATACCGTTCATAACTGCAGCCATTGTAAGCTCAGATACACCTGCATGTAAAAAAGCTCCAGAGAAATCACCATTTACAAATGGATGAGTATTTTTAAGAAACCCATCAGTTTTGTCCGAGTTGGCAAGATCGGCGGAAGCTACAATCATGTTTTCAACCTTTAAAGCGTAGAGGCTTAACATTGAAGCAGATGCAGTACGTGTTGCCGAGTCCTCCTTCTGAATAATTGACTTATAATCTATTTCAGGAATGTTGCCATTAAAAAAATCTTCCAGCTTCCTGTTTAGAAGACTGTTTTGTGCAGCCCATTCATCCTTTTTGTTCTTCCACTTCAGTGCAGCTTTGCTTTTTTCAGCTAATCTGTTCTTATAAAGATCCCTTACTTCATCAAAGATCTTAAAGGGATCAGCAACTGAGCCACCCAGGTTTTCAAGGGATTTCTCAAATGAACCTCCTGCCTCGCTAACAGGCATTCCATGTGTTGATGTTTTTCTTTCGAAACTTTTTCCTTCTTTATCCAGAAGACCTTTACCCATAATTGTTTTTCCGATAATAAGGGTTGGTTTAGATTCCTCCATTACTGCTGAAGAGAGAGCTTTTCTGATCTGATTGTGATCATTTCCGTCAATAGTGAGAACATTCCAGCCCCAGGCTTTGTATTTAAGTGCAGTATCTTCGATTGTAACCGATTTAGTTTCAGTTGAAAGCTGAATGTCGTTTGAATCGTAAAACATTATCAGATTGCTCAATCCGAGAAACCCTGCCAGGCGTCCGGCTCCCTGCGATATTTCTTCCTGAACTCCACCATCGGAGATAAATGTGAAAATCTTATGGGAAAATAATTCTCCGAATCTGGAGGCAAGAAATCTTTCAGCTATAGCAGCACCAACAGCCATTGTATGTCCCTGACCAAGGGGACCTGATGTGTTTTCAATGCCTCTCTTAATATCAAGTTCAGGATGTCCGGGAGTAGGACTTCCCCACTGACGGAAATTCTTTAATTCTTCAGTAGTGAAATGCCCTGTGAGAGTGAGTATTGAATAAAGCATTGGAGACATGTGTCCCGGATCGAGGAAAAACCTGTCGCGATTGATCCATGCAGGATCATTTGGATCGAAACTCAAAAACTCCGAAAACAGAATATGAATAAAATCGGCACCACCCATTGCACCACCGGGATGGCCTGATTTTGATTTTTCAACCATCGCCATGGAAAGTATACGTATATTGTCTGCTGCTCTCTGATTGACATCTTTATTCATGGAAGTAAAAATTATTGGTTCATTGGAATTCAACAAAAGTAATGTTATTTCATGATTATTATTTTGTTTAATAACTTTTTGTACATTTATAACCCTAGACCTAATTCCCGGTTTTCAAATGGAACAAAAGCTTAGTGCACTTGTTGTGGATGATGAAGAAAGTGCAAGGAAACTTCTTAAGAAACTTCTGGAAGAGACATTGTTTTTCAACGAAATAAGGGTCGTACAATCGGTCAATGCCGCAACTAATGAGTTGACTAAATATGAACCGGATATAATCTTTCTTGATATTAAAATGCCGGGCAAAGATGGCTTTAGTCTGATAAATGAACTTAAAGACTATTACCAGAATCCTGAAATTGTATTTGTTACTGCATATGATCATTACGCAATAAAAGCACTGAGAAGTCATGCATTTGACTACCTCCTAAAGCCTGTAAACCGTAAAGAACTAAAACAATGTATTGCCCGTTTTATTGAATTCAAAAGTATGTCAGGTGTTAAAGAGATCCATGAAAATTCAATAGTTCATAAGGACAATATTTCCCGGATCCGGGTCAATACCAGAACAGGTACCCTGTTTATCAACCCTTCAGCAATTCTTTATTGTAAGGCAGACGGGAACTATACAACAATTTGTACCGGTAGTAAACTTCACTTGTGTTCAATGAATATCGGTAAGGTAGAAAATATGCTCCCAAATAAAGGCTTCATAAGAGTTGGACGATCACATATTGTAAATTTTGAATATATTACTCTGCTCGACCGTAAGGAAAGCACTGTAACCCTTGTCAGAGAATCCGAAACTGTTACAATAAAACTACCACGTCAGCATCTCAGGGATATCGATATTCTTTAAGTTATGGGTAACTCTTTGTTCAGAAAGATTATAACTTCTTCCTTATTTCTTGCCCTGATTCCGGCAATTATAATTTTTTACTTCCTTCCTCCGCTGGGTTTAAGGTATAAACTTGAAGCTGAAAACCTCGGGAAAAATTTTTCTTCCCTTCGTTTTGCCGACATTGATTCCGATGGTATTACTGAAGCTTTCAGATCGGGAAAGGGATTTCCTTTTTATCATATCGTAATTTTGGATAATGACCAGAAATTTCACGAGCAGTGGAACTTTAAAGATACACTGTATACAGATAACGCCGACTACTTTTTCGGAAATTTCGATAATGACAAATTTAGTGAGATTTATGCCTTTACTTTTAAGAATGATTCTGTGTTTCTCAATATCAATGAGTATTTTGACCCGAAAGGGTTAAAATCGGACCGTAGATTTATAACCAAAATAGGTATAGTAAATAATACTATAACTTCCAATCTGTATAAAGCCGGATTTTATGATATAACAGGTGATGGATTTAAAGAATTATATTTTAGTGTTCAAAGCGGATTTGGTCTTTTCCCGAGGCTGGTCTATTATTACGACATACAATCAGATAATCTTGTATCGGCCCGATTCGCAGGTGTTGCCTGCCAGTTTCCTGAATTTATTGACGCTGACGGCGACCAGAAGCCGGAAATCTTCGGATTAATATCAGCTTCAGGTAATTATAAAACACCAACACCATTCACCGACAGAAGTACATGGTTAATGGTATACGACGAAAAGCTCAATTTTGAGTTTCCGCCGGTGGAATTTCCGGGACTTACAAACCTGCTCGAACCACACGCATATAATAGCAATGGCACAAAAGGCTATCTCCTTTTTCATTATACAGCTGCAGCTGATACTCTGGTTAAAAGGCCAGCGATTATGATTTATTCACTCGATGGTAAATTGATAAGGGAACGGCCTTTCAGTGATTTTGGTTTTAACAAATACATGTCAGTGAGGGTTTTAAGGAGAAGCGGAGGTGACAGAATATTCGTTTTTGCAGAGGATATAATTGAGCTGAACAGCAATCTTGAAGTAATAAACAAAGTGAAATCACCATTTGATTCATACTTTTCCCAAAATGTTGTGGATTTTGATTTGGATGGATCAGACGAGTTGGCAGTATATTCAGAAAACGAGCAAAAGCTGGTTGTTTACAGAACTGACCTGAAAAAAATTGCTGAGACATCAATAAAGGCTGTCGGATGGAATATGAGATTTTCTCATTCATTATTGGCAGATGGGAGCAATAAACTATTAATTGCTTCGGGTGATGAAAGTTACTTTGTAAGGATTAAAAAAAACAACATGTTCTATCTGGGCTACCTTATGTATCCCTTAAATTATGTGTTGTGTTTTTTATTTATTCTGCTTGTCAGAAGAATAAACACCTTTCAGGTTGTTGAAAAAGAAAGTTTAAAGAGAAGGCTTGTTACTCTCCAGCTTCAGGGAATAAAAGCCCAGCTCGATCCCCACTTCACTTTTAATACACTGAATTCAGTAGCGTCGCTGATTTATCTCGACGACCGGCAAGCCGCCTACGACTATATGAATAAGTTCACCCAGCTGCTAAGGGTTATGCTGAATGATGCGGAAAGGCTTTACAGAAGTCTTGGGGAGGAGATTGATTTTGTAACGACTTACCTCGATCTGGAGAAGTTGAGGTTCGGTGATAAATTTAATTATTTTATTGAGACAGGTGATGGTGTTAGTCTAAAGGAGCAAGTGCCAAAACTTGTACTTCAGACTTTTGCTGAGAATGCCGTTAAACATGGTTTGATGCCTTGTGCCTCAGGTGGAATACTTAAAATAAAAGCAGAACTAAATGATGATTATCTTAAATTATCAATTGAAGATAATGGAATTGGCCGTGAAAAAACTGAAGGAATAAGTACATCAACCGGAAAGGGACTAAAGCTGACAAGTGAATTCTATGAGATTCTTAATCAGATAAATAAAAAGCCAATAAAGCACAATATAACTGATCTGCATACTAACGATGGAAGTGCCTCCGGAACCCGGGTTGAAATATGGGTACCTCTTGATACATCTTTCAGATAACAGTTAAGAAAAGTTGCTTCTGCCGAAATCACCAGTGGAAGTGTTAGCAGCCTAAGATGTTAATACTCAGTCCGTACTGAATATCGATTTTTTTTACTAATTTTGCATACTCATTTTCGCTAAGGGGAATAAGATAGTTTTATAAATATACTTTAAATCAGGGGGCTTGAAATGACATCTTTATTAATAAAACTTTATCTTAAATTCTGTTCTTCTATTCCCGGGTTTCGGAAAGTAACAGCAAAATTTATGTACCAGGTAATGGGTCGTTTTTTGAAACAGGACAACTGGACTTACATGAATTACGGGTTTTCAGCTATAAATGAAAATGATGCAGTACCTGTGCTTGATGAAGCCGATGAAGAATCGCGTCTTTCATTTCAGCTTTATCATCATCTTGCTGCAGAAATCGATCTTCAGAATAAGACAGTACTGGAGGTGGGAAGCGGCCGTGGCGGAGGGGCAAAAATGATTAAAAAGTACCATAAGCCTGATAAAGTTGTCGGTCTGGATTATTCCGGTCAGGCTATTAATCTGTGCAATAAGAAATTTAAACAGGAGGGTCTGACCTTTATTAAAGGTGATGCCGAGAACCTTCCTTTCAGTCCTGAAAGTTTCGATGCCATAATAAATGTAGAGTCTTCTCATTGCTATGATTCAATGAAAAAATTCCTCAATGAGGTTAACAAAGTATTACGTCCGGGGGGGCATTTCCTTTTTACCGACTTCAGATATTCGCATGAAATACAAAATCTGGAAAACCATATTGCTGAATCGGGATTGAAAGTTCTCAGAAAAAGGGATATAACTTCCAATGTTGTAAAGGCATTGGATGAAGATCACGACCGCAGGATGAAAGTTATTTCTGAAAATGTCCCCAGATTGTTTATTGGGCAATTCCGCGAATTTGCAGGGGTTAAGAGTTCCGTTGTGTACAAGCAGCTCGAAAACAGGAACTATATCTACCTTAGTTACATTCTTCAAAAAATCTAAAAATCAATTAAGGAGGTTAAAAGATCATTCCTTTTAAGAGTGTTGAGGCTATTAATCAGGGTTCCGGTCTTCAAGATTGTTTTTCAGGTAGTACTTCTAAAAATTCTTTGATAAGATTATCCTGATAACTGCCTTTAAATGTTTTGTTTGTAAATCGTTCAAATCCCTCATTTATAAATCTTTCCCACGATTTATCTTCATTTCCCGGAATGATGGGATAGAATAATATTTCATTGCTTAATGAAGCTTCCAGATCGCCCTTTGCATCACCAATCATAAGTATCTTGCTATCGGGGTATTTTCCTTTAGCAGTCATTGTCAGATGTTCACTTTTAGTTCCGTGTTCCTGTCCGGCGATTGTCCTGACATATTTTAGGATGTCGTTCTCGTACCACTCGCGCTTCAGTGCTTCATATGGAGTCTGCGATACAATAACAATATCAGCATTAGTATAAATTTTCTGAATTGCCAGCAATGCATGCGGAAAGGGTGGAATTTTTGGAAGTAATCTGCCGATTTCCTCATTTATTGCTTCTGACCATTTTAAAACCCTTTCGAGTTCTGCATCGTAATGCAATTCAAAATATTTTCTAAGGGTAGCATTTCCAAGTTTAGTCTCGGTTCCGATCCATTCTTTGAGTGTAGTCAGATCAGGCAATTTACAGCCCGACTCTTTAACAGTTTTATTTTCAGACAGAAGGTCAAATACCTTTATTAATGATGTGAACCTGTTGCCACCACGGTTAATTGAGTAAAGATTAATAAATTCCCAGGTTTCCCTAAGGGTATCGGATATCGGGTAAAGGTCGAAGTGCTTCAGTGCATTAGGTATAAAGAACTCCTTCTGTTTAATCTCCATGGAGTCGAACACACAGCCATCTGAATCGATACCGATAAAATATTCATGTTCAGGTCTCAGCTCAAGCAATTCTTTATGTAGGTCCATATTGGAATACCAGTTTATCAGAATCTGAAACCGAATTTTATCTCAAGTCTGTTAAGTGCATTTGAATAGGTTACAGTTCCTGCATTATATTCCTTTTGCTGATAGCTTGTATGGGCATACCTGTAGGCAAAACTGAGATAACTTTCATAATCGTCTTTTGCCCATGAAATACCTGATCCTATTGTGAATGATCCTCCTCCTTTATAGTTGAATGGATAGTTGTAATCGTAACTATAGTCATATGAGCCTGAGTCATCTGACCCTACTTTGACAAGACCTCCTCCCCTGGCAAAAAAGAATGGAGCCGATTTTCTCTCAGAAACTAAATACTTGTATTCAAGAAAAAATGGAACATAAGATTTGCCTATGAATTCAACACCCGATCCGATGCTAATAACATGCTTTGTTTTGGCTGTTATACCTGCAAGAAGATTGAAGCTGAAGGGCGCATCGTACCTGGAGTCCTGAGAACCAACAAGTATCCCTCCCTCAAGAGCAAATCCGAAACCGCTTTTCTTTCTTCCATCATATACCGGAGACTCATTCGCAAACCTCTCAACCTCATCAGTTTTAAAGATGAATAAGCTTCCTTCTGCGGTCTGTATCTTGTACTGACCTTCCTTTATTTCGATTAATTTCCCGTAAATTATACTCCCGTTTTTAAGATAAAGTACATCCTTTGTTCTTTGACCTGATAAGCTGAAGCTGATGATTATCAGAAGAGTAAGGAAAAGAAATGTTTTTTTCATAGGGTTTGGTTTTAAAAATACAAGTTTAGCATGATTTTTGATTGTTCCCTTTTAACTAAATCTAACTCTCTATGAAAGCAAAAATCATTCCAATATTTACAATATTCTCCCTGAGTGTATTCTTTTTTTCTTCATGCGAAGATACAATATTGAGGGAGTATAAAGGTTATGCGCCTGTTTACCTTTCATTTGAAGATTTGAGATCTTCGGTACTTGTTGACCAGGGTAATGATCTTAAGAACCCGGGTAAGATTTATTATAAGGACAGCTACATTTTTATTGTTGAGGAGCTTAAAGGTATTCATGTATTCGATAATACAAATCCTGCTTCACCTGTAAATAAAACATTTGTGAAACTTCCCGGAGTGGTTGATATCTCCATTGCAGGGAATATACTTTATGCCGACAGTTTTGTTGATCTTGTAGTACTTGATGTTCAGGATATTGAGAATATAAAAGAGGTTGGCAGGGTAAAGGATATTCTTCCCTACACAGTCCCGGTTGCACCAGCAGATTTCCCAATGGGAGTAATCGATCAGGAGAGGGGAGTGGTTGTTGACTGGGAGCTGAGAACTATTAAGGAAAAGGTAAATACCAACCCGAATCCGTATCCTATCTACTGGTACAAGGGAGGCCGGGAATTCAATGATATGTTACTTTCATCAGGTTCATCATCTGGTGTAAGCGGCAGCGGTGTTGGTATAGGCGGTTCCATGGCTCGGTTCGGGATAAAAGGAAATGTTCTTTATATAGTTGACAGCAATGTGTTAAAGGTTTTTGATATAAATCAGAAAACTTCTCCTGTTAAACTAAGTGATATCTATGCAGGGTGGAATATAGAAACAATGTTCCTTACTACTTCCAATATGTTTCTCGGAACCACTACAGGTATGGTTGTTTATGACATTACAAATGCAACTTCTCCTGTTTATAAGGCATTCTTTAATCATGCCAGAAGCTGCGACCCGGTAATTGTTGATGATACACTAGCATATATTACACTCAGATCAGGTACCGGCTGTGGAGGAAACCTGAATGTACTTGATGTAGTGAGTATCAAAAAGATAGATAAACCCGTTTCACTAATGTCTTATCCATTAACAAATCCGCATGGACTTGGCAAGGATGGCGATCTTCTGTTTATTTGTGACGGAACTGCCGGGCTGAAAGTTTATGATGCTTCAGATCCTCTCCAGATTTCAGGACATCTTATTTACTCATACCCTTCAATTCAGGCTTATGATGTAATACCGGTTGGTGATATTTTGGTCCTCATTGGCGAAGGAGGATTATACCAGTACGATTATTCAAATGTTATGAATATTACACTTTTGAGTTCTATTCCTGTAGTTAAGGATTAAGGTTTTTTCTAAACCGCAAAGCACGCTAAGGATTGCGCAAAGCTCGCAAAGATAAACATCAGATAATATGTCCTTTGCTACCTTTGTGTATTGCCACCGCTGCAGTCTGGCCCCTTTGCTAAAATAGCCCACAGGGCTATTTTTATACGCTTGGGCCCCTTTGCATTTAATGGATTTAACATTGCGCCATTGTGCCTTTAAACCGTTATGCCTTTCTTTATTTTCATTCTAAATTAGCAAATATGACTTTTGTAAGTTTTTTTATTAAGTATTGTTAATAATTTAACAGCACTTTTAAAAACCCCAAATATCAACTTATAAAGAAATATTAATTACTTAAAATCAAATTCGAAATGTATCAAGTAGGAAATCTAGTTAAGGAACTATCAGAAAAGCATGGAACTGAGCGGGAAAGTCTGATGCCTATTCTGCAGGGAATTGTTCAGAAGTACAATTATCTGACTGATGAAGCAATGGTTGAAGTAGCCAAAGCGCTCGATATTTCAGCAGCAGAAGTTTACGGGACAGCTTCTTTTTACACCTTTCTCGACACCAAGGTGAAAGGTAAATATGTAATCAGAGTTTGCAAAACAATAACCTGCTCAATGAAGGGTAAGAGCGATATAGTTCATACCCTTGAAGATATTCTTAAAATTAAAGTAGGCGAAACCACCGCCGATCTTCAGTTCAGTCTTCTTGAGACAAACTGTATCGGATGGTGCCATAAAGCTCCGGCAATCCTTATTAACGATTTGCCATACACAGAGCTTACTCCTGAAAAAGTAACTGAGATTGTTAAAGATTATATGCAAAAATAAATATCCGGATAAATCATGGAAAATAAAGAATTAACAAAGGTTGACCTCATTTTTGAAAAGATTGATAATACCGAAACCCTGAACAAGGCTTTCAGAATGAGCAGGGAAGAGATAATACAGGAAGTTCTCGATTCCGGTTTAAAAGGGAGAGGTGGTGCCGGATTTCCTACGGGAATGAAATGGAAATTTACTGCAGCAGAGAAGAGTCCTGAAAAATATATTGTTTGTAATGCCGACGAAGGCGAACCTGGTACTTTTAAAGACAGGGAGATCCTCGACCGCGTTTCTAATAAGGTGCATGGCGGCATGGCGATTGCAGGAAAAGCAATTGGCGCAAAAAAAGGGATAGTTTATCTTCGTGGCGAATACAGATACCTTCTTCCAAAACTCATGATTGAGCTTGAGGCTTTTCATAAACTGATAAAAGGTATTGGCTACGATTTTGAAATTGAATACAGAATGGGCAGCGGTGCTTATATCTGTGGTGAAGAGAGCGCATTGTTCGAATCTATTGAAGGTAAGCGCGGAGAACCACGTAATAAACCTCCGTATCCGACAACTTCAGGTGTATTTAATAAGCCTACATCTATAAATAATGTTGAAACACTGGTTACAGCAATGATGATAATAAATCATGGTGCAAAAAACTTCACCCAGTATGGAACCAAAGACTCAAGGGGGTCAAAAGTATTCTCTGTTTCAGGAGATACTCCCACACCCGGAATTTTCGAACTTGAACTAGGTATGACAGTCCAGCAGTTTGTTAATGAGTTTGGCGACGGTGATACAAAAGCGGTTCAGGTAGGAGGGGCTTCAGGCTTCTGTGTCCCACGCAAGAAATTCGCTGAGACAATAATTGGTTTCGAGGGTATGCCTACAGGCGGTTCAATGAAGCTGTTCAACAGTTCCCGCTCAATGTATAATGTCCTTCATAATTACCTCGATTTCTTTAATGAAGAATCGTGCGGACAATGTACTCCATGCCGCGTTGGTTGCCAGCAACTTTTAAAAGGTGTCGAAAAAGTGAAAAAAGGTGAGGCAAAGTCAACATATCTTACCGAACTGATGAAACTTGCTGATTCAATGAGAATTGCGGCCAAATGCGGTTTGGGACAATCAGTAGGAAATGCTTTTAAATCGATTGTCGGAAATTTCAAAGAGGAGATCATCTATTAATCATTAATCAACTACAGCACTCATGATAAATCTATTTATAAACGACCAGAAAGTCTCAGTGCAGGAAGGTACTACTGTGCTTGCTGCCGCTAAAGAACTAAATATCAACATTCCAACATTATGTAATCACGATGACCTTTGTGTTGCAGGTAACTGCCGCGTATGCGTTGTTGAACAAAAAGGAGCCAGGACTCTTCTTGCCTCCTGTGCCACTCCTGTTTCTGAGGGAATGGATATTCATACAAACACCCAGAAGGTTCGTAATGCACGCAGGCATATTATTGAACTTCTGCTTTCTGAACACAGATCTGATTGTACCAAATGTTACAAAAATCAGAACTGCGAACTTCAGTCTCTCGCAAACGAGTTTGCTTTTGGCGATCACTTACTTCTTGATCTTGTGGAGGACCATCATTATAATGTTGACAGGTCTTCTCCATCATTTATTAAAGATGACAGCAAGTGTATCCGCTGCCAGCGCTGCGTAAGAACATGTTCAGAACTTCAGCATGTTTCAGCAATTGCTGTAGCGCATAAAGGATCCCATCAGAAAATCTCCTCGTTCCACGACAGACCAATGAGTCACGTTGTTTGTACCAACTGTGGTCAGTGCGTAAACCGCTGTCCTACAGGCGCACTTGTAGAGAGAACATATATTGATCAGGTTTGGGACGCCATTTATGATCCTGATAAACATGTTGTTGTGCAGACTGCTCCGGCCGTGAGGGTTGCTCTTGGTGAGGACCTTGGATACGATCCGGGTGAAAGAGTTACTGGTAAAATGGTAAATGCTCTCAGGCAGCTGGGATTTAACTCAGTTCTTGATACCGACTTTAGTGCAGACCTCACTATTATGGAAGAGGGGACTGAACTTCTTGTAAGGCTTAAGAAAGCGCTTGTTGATGGCAACAAGGAGATTTCTCTGCCTATGTTCACGTCATGCTCTCCCGGATGGATAAAATTCATTGAGCATAAATATCCTGAATTTCTTCCTAACCTTTCAACCTGCAAATCGCCCCAGCAGATGTTCGGGGCCCTTGCAAAAACTTACTACGCTAAAAAACGTAATATCGACCCTTCAAAAATAGTCTCAGTCTCAATTATGCCATGTACAGCCAAAAAATATGAGGCTGACAGGCCGGAAATGCGATCAAGCGGCTACAAAGATGTAGATTATGTTCTCACAACCCGCGAATTAGCAGTAATGATCAAGCAGGCAGGATTGGATTTCAGAAACCTGGAAGAAGCTCATTATGATTCTATTATGGGTGAATCTACAGGAGCAGCAGTAATCTTTGGGGCAACCGGAGGTGTAATGGAAGCAGCACTGAGAACAGCTTATGAAATTGTAACCGGACGTGAAATTCCTTTCGGCAACCTTAATGTTACTCCTGTAAGGGGAATGGAGGGAGTTAAGGAAGCAACCGTTAAAATAGAAGGATGTGTTGAAGCCTGGAAGTTCCTCGAAGGTGCAGAGCTTAAAGTAGCCATTGCCCATGGACTTGTAAATGCAAATAAAATTATGAAGCTTACCAGAGAAGGTAAAGCTCCTTATCATTTTATTGAGATAATGGGTTGCCCGGGCGGATGTATTGGTGGCGGCGGACAGCCAATTCCTACCAACCTTGCAATACGAACTTCACGTATGAAGGCTATCTATTCTGAAGATGAGCATATGGTACTTCGGAAATCACATCTTAATCCTGATGTAATAGCAATTTATAAGGAGTTCCTCGACCAGCCAAACAGCCATAAGTCGCATGAACTTCTGCATACTCACTATACAGAACGTGATAACTACTAAATTAAAAAAGACCGGCTAAATGCCGGTCTTTTTTTGTCTTTTTAAATACACTATGCTCTGGGTCTTCGATTCTCTTCGATTTTTCAGCGCCGGTTGCTGGTCTGCATATATTATCAAAACTCTGCTCCGGCGCAGGCTCTATTTGATTCTTTATTCTACCGATATGTCGCCACTCTGTGGCTTAAAATGCATTTTGCCCTTTTACTTTTGCCTTTTAACTTTTGACTTTTTACTTTTGTCTTTTGTCTTCTTCAGCAGCCAGGCCATATTTTCACCAAGCACCTTCATTGTTTTCATCCCCTCTTCATCTTTCAGCACTTCGCCTTTTTCTCTGCCGATACCAATATTCCAGTACGACGATCCGGGGATTATCATTTCGTTTATAAGGAAAAAATGGTTGATGCTGTCGAAGGAATGAACAGCACCGGCACGTCTTACTGCAATAACTGCCGCACCGGCTTTATACTTTAAAGGGCTTCCCGATGCTCTCAGAGCATAACTCGAAACCTCTAGAAATGCCTTGGCATCTGCTGTAATATCAGCATTATAAACCGGAGAGCCTATAATGATGCCATCGGCTTTAAGCATCTTTTTTATGGCATCGTTTATTATATCATTCTTCTTATGGCATCTGCCATCTTTCTCCTTTTTGCATTTCATACATGCAACACATCCGTTTACAGTTTTTCCTCCGATCTGGATAAGTTCGGTTTTTATCCCCTCTTTTTCAATGGCTTTAAACACCTCTTTGATAAGAAGTTCTGTATTGCCTCCTTTACGCGGGCTGCAGTTTATTCCAAGTACTTTCATAATGATGTTATTTTTTAATCTCTATTTCCCGCAGATTACGCAGATTTACACAGATTATAGCATAGCAATCTGCGAAAATCTGCGAGATCAGCGGGAAATATTAGTTCAATTCCTATTCTAATAAACAACCGGGAATGGAGATTGTTATCCGATTATGTCAAGAATCTCTTCAATATCGATATCCTTTAAAGGATTATTACTCGATATAAACGTATCGGCTAACTTAGATTTTTTCTCCTGTAATCTTGTTATTTTTTCTTCGATGCTGTTACTTGTAATATACCTGTAAACAAACACATTCTTATCCTGACCAATCCTGTGAGCACGGTTCAGTGCCTGCATCTCCGAGGCCGGGTTCCACCATGGGTCAAGAATGAATACATAGTCGGCAGCAGTTAAATTGAGTCCCACACCGCCGGCTTTAAGTGAGATAAGAAATATTTTACTGGAGGGATCATTCTGAAAACTATTTACAATTTTTTCCCTGTTTGTACTTGCACCGGTAAGTATCGCATATTTGATTCTTTTCTTCTGAAGCTCTGTTGCATATAAATTAAGATGCTTGACAAAGGATGAAAATACCAATATCTTGTGTCCCTCTGATATAACACTTTCAAGATCCTGTAAAACTGTTTCAAATTTGCCGGAATCTGATGCATATTCATCATAGGCCATTACCGGGTGGTTTGAGATCTGACGCAGTTTCATCAATCCCTGTAGCACAACAATTGCTGATTTTTCAGTTCCGCTTGATGCAATGCTCTTTAGTATACTATTCCTTACCGATGATTTTTCTTCATCATAAAGCTTCTGTTGGTCATCGGACATATCACAGAAAACTGTCTGTTCTGTAACAGGAGGCAGATCTTTGGCAACCATGTCTTTTGTACGGCGGAGAATAAATGGCTGGATTATTTTTCTGAGTTTTACCTCCTTTTCGTCATCTCCCTGCTTCTCTATTGGCTTGGCAAATTCACGTCTGAAGAATGACAGATCTCCCAGCAGACCTGGATTTACAAAATTAAGCTGGGTCCATAAATCTGTAAGAGAGTTTTCCACAGGAGTTCCTGTGAGCACAAGCTTAAAATCTGATTTTAGCTTTTTTACAGTTTTGTAGAGCATGGAAGCAGGATTTTTAATTACCTGGCTTTCATCAAGAATAATGTAATGAAAAGATAATGAGCTTATTAGTTCAATATCTTGTCTGATTGTATGATAGCTGGACAAAACAATGTCGAAATTCTGAAGATAGGCGATTGATTTTCTTCTCTGGTTACCCTTATAGACACAGAATTTCATTCCAGGGGTAAATCTTTTAATTTCATTTTCCCAGTTATATACGAGTGAAGCTGGAACGATTAAAAGGGAGGTAAGGCATGGTTCATTTTCATCAAAAAGGGAATTGGAATTTTTCTGAACGGTTTTTTCCGGCGGGGTTAAATTTTCCTTGTTATGTTGGAGAAGAGCAAGTGTCTGAATAGTTTTTCCAAGCCCCATATCATCGGCAAGACATCCGCCCAGACCTGCTGTTTGAAGGAAATTCAACCAGTTAAGTCCATCTGCCTGATACTTTCTGAGTGTGCAGTTAAGACCTGAAGGCATGTTAATAACGGGTATCTGTTCTATTGTTAAAAGCTTCTCAAGTTTCTTTAATCCAAGTATCCCTTCATCTTCAAAAGTATCGGACAGTAATGAAAAATGCTGTTTGTGAATTCTGAGTGAGTCCTCCGAGCTTTTACCGAACTCAAAAATATTCCTATACCTTGTAAACCATGTTTCGGGAAGTATAGCAATTGAACCATCGGGTAAAAAATATTCTCTCTTTCCTTCCAGAATATTCTTCCTGAATCGTGTAAAGGGAATTTCCCAATCCCCAATTTTAACTATGGCTTTCAGATCGAACCAGTCGTTATCCATTTTGCTGGTTATCTCTATATTTACAGAGTTAAGGTTATAATTCTGATCGAGTCTTGATTTAAGAATAAATCCTGAGTCTGAAAGTTCCCTGTAATTGTGATTTATTGTTTCAATTACTTTGTATAAATCATCCTTCTTTCCGGAATCAGAGGATAAGGGAAAGAAATTGATATCATCCTCAGCAAAAAAACCTAACTCTCCCAAGGTATCGCGGCATTTTAGTTCCCAGTCAAAATCGCGCTTATAAGTTTTAAATATGAATTTGTCAGCTTTGTTTTCAAATACCGTAAAGTTGCCTGAAGGCTCACTGCCAAAAATCATATTTCCCTGGTAACTGTATTTTAAAATAATTACCGTATTGCCTTTAAGTCCTTTTTCAATTTCAAGATGAGCTTCCTTTACAGGATTAATTTCAATTATCTCAAAACCTGAGTTTTTAACTTTGAAGTTATTTATAGCATTAAGGACGAAGCCGGCAAAATATTTCTCTTCAGATTTCTTCGGGATAAGAATGTTTTCTTTAGTAAGGAATGGTTTGATCTTGGAACCATCAACATCCGATACAAAAAGAATTTTGTGGTCTTCTTTGATGATGCATGGTGAAGAACAGATAATATCAATTGGGTTTTTCAAAAGATTGATCAGCTTTCCACCTGCTTCAAGGCTGAGATTATATGTGCTTTGTTCTTCATTTCTGTTAAACCTGAAAACAGGGATGGCATGATCTGATAGCAGTTTTAATCTGTCCTCGGAATGGAGTGTGCATGATTTTGATTTCTGGTAACAAACCGGGATGTTTTCATCTCTGCAAATTGTGAGGCACTTATATATTCTTCTTTCAATGTAAGGCCTTATGAAAGTTTCTCTTTTCTCAAGTGTTACTTTCTCAAGAAAGTCCTTTACAGACTTATCTTTAGAGAAAAGGGTGTAAAGGTTCCGGTCTGAGTATTCGTTGATTATTTTAATAACCTCTCTTTCATCGTCTTTAAGTGAACTTATTGTATCGGAATTTGGAAAAGGAGTGAGACATTCTGATAGTTTGTAATACTTTTTAGTTGAATCACTTATGATAATATAAGGCAACAGAATTGTACCCCATAACCTATGATGGGTAAGTATTAGTGTGAAGAGCTTCTTTTTTTCCCCTGATCCCCGTTCCAAAACCTTCGGATTGAAATATCCTGCAATGATGAGGATTGTTAACCAATAATCAAAGGATTTTCTTATTAGATTTGTTTTAAATAAGTTCGGAGTGCCTAAAATGCCTAGAATGCCTAAAGTGCCTCTAGTCAAGTGAAAATTTTAAACAAGTGCTAAAAGTCAAATTTAAAAAAGTGTATTATGGAAAACAAGGAATTTGGCAGATTGCTGGAATCCAGAACCAGAAAGTTTGCAATAACCACAATCAAACTGTCTTCAGTATTACCTAATAGCGTTGAGGGAAAGGTAATTCGAAATCAATTTACCAAGTCGGGAACCAGTATTGGTGCGAACTATAGGGAAGCAAACAGGTCAAGAAGTAAACCTGATTTTGGAAACAAAATTTCTATCTGCGAAAGCGAGTCCAGTGAAACTGGCTATTGGCTGGAAATTATTGATGAAATGAATTGGGTTGAAAATGAAAAGATAGAACCTATTCTTAAAGAGTCAAATGAGCTACTGGCTATATTCACCTCAATAGGTAAAAATCTTAAACATTGAAAATAATAATAACTTCTAACCATAAGTAATTTAGGCACTCCGAACTCTAGTCACTTTAGGCACTTTTTTGTGAGAAAGATCATACATATCGACATGGATGCCTTCTTTGCATCGGTTGAGCAGCTTGATAATCCTGAGCTGCGCGGGAAACCTGTTGCGGTAGGTGGGAGCGGGGAAAGGAGTGTTGTAGCTGCTGCCAGTTATGAGGCCAGAAAATTCGGGGTCCGATCGGCAATGCCTTCAGTGATCGCAAAAAGACTTTGTCCTGATCTGATTTTTGTGAAGCATAATTTTGAAAGGTATAACGAAGTGTCATCCAGTGTAATGGAGATCCTTAAAGAGTATACCGATCTTATTGAACCGCTCTCAATTGATGAAGCTTTTCTTGATGTTACTGAGGATAAACAGAATATTGGATCAGCTACTGCAATTGCCAAGAAAATTAGGTGTGAGATAAAGCAGAAAACAGGACTCACTGCTTCTGCCGGCATTTCTGTGAATAAGTTTCTTGCCAAAATTGCTTCTGATATTAATAAACCTGATGGATTATTTGTAATACGTCCTGAGGAGGCTGAGAAGTTTATTGAAGAACTGCCGGTTGAAAAATTCTATGGCATTGGAAAGGTGACAGCTAAAAAGATGCATCAGCTTGGAATCCATAAAGGATCAGACCTTAAAAAATGGGATCTTGTATCTCTTGTCAGAAACTTTGGTAAAGCTGGCGTTTTCTTTTTTGATATTGTAAGGGGGAAAGATGATCGTCCGGTGGAAAACGATCAGGAACGAAAATCAGTCGGTACCGAATTGACCTATGAGAAAGACCTTACCTCACTGTTCGGAATAGTTGCGGAGCTATACAAGCTCGAGAAAGAACTCATGGAGAGGCTCGGGCATGCAGGTACTTCCGGAAGGACAATCACTGTTAAAATAAAGTTTGCTGATTTCAGGCAGATAACAAGAAGTAAAACACTTCAGCACTATATTACTGATTTTGATACGCTTCATAAAGAGGTAACATCAATAAGAAAAACGATGAAACTGGATAATGAGCGGATTAGGCTTATGGGAGTAAGTATCTCAAATCTTGAAACTGAAGATGATGAGGACAGACAATTACATCTTTTTGAAGACTAAATCCAGTCGTAAGGTGTTTCCTGATAAACGTAATAATTCAGCCAGTTAAGAAAGAACAGGTTGGCATTTGCTCTCCACTTTACATGAGGTTTTAGTTTAGTGTTATTCTCGGGAAAGTAATTTTCAGGAATATCTGTACTTAAACCTTTTTTCAGATCGCGTTCATACTCATCTTTAAGTGTGTTTAAATTATACTCAAAGTGGCCTGTTACAAAAATCTGCCGGTTATTTTTTGAGATAATAACATGGGCTCCGGCCTTTTCTGACCAGGCTGCCAGCGAAAGATCCGGGTGTTTACTGATATCATTAATCCTGTTTTCAGTATATCGGGAGTGTGGTGTTGCAAATGTATCATCAAAACCTCTGAAAAGAGGAGTTTTATTGTCTGCAATGTTATGGTCAAAAACTCCGAAAAGTTTTTGTTTCAACGGAAATTTCTGAATGCCATAATGATGATACAGCCCTGCCTGTGCCCCCCAGCAGATATGAAGTGTATTTGTTACATTTGTTTTAGTCCATTCCAATACTTCTGAAATATCTTTCCAGTAATCAACCTTTTCAAATTCAAGGTGTTCAACAGGCGCCCCGGTAATTATTAGTCCATCATAACGGTTATTCCTGATCTGGTCAAATGTTTTGTAGAAAATATTTAGATGTTCCTTAGCTGTATTCTTTGAATCGTGTTTATCCATATAGAAGAAATCGAGCTCGATCTGAAGAGGAGAATTTGAAAGGACTCTGATAAAATCTGTTTCGGTAACAATTTTAAGGGGCATCAGATTACATAATGCAATACGCAAAGGGCGTATATCCTGATGCGATGCCCTCTGCTCATCCATTATAAAAATGTTTTCATTTTTAAGGATGCTTATCGCAGGCAGATTATTCGGAATATTGATTGGCATGTTTTGAGAATCTGATTTTAAGGCGCTAAATTAAACTTTTTAGTGCAAAAACCGATAAAAAGTGCAGGGGATCCCTCGCTGACGCTTCGGGATGACATCGCAGTTTAGTCATATTTGGAGAAAGAAGTGGCGATTTGCTCAGCAAATCGCCACTTCTTTCTCCCTTGTAACCACACAACGAAATGTCTTTCCGAGTGTTAACGAGGAATCTCATGCTAATTATGTTGAGATTATTCTTGAAAGACTGTTTTTAAAATGTTCCGGAATCAGAACAGCCCTTCAATTGATAAATATCTTTCCCCTGTGTCGTAACAGAATGTAAGTATTCTGGAACCTTTTGGTATCTCTTTAATTTTCTGATCTACAGCTGACAGGGATGCTCCTGAAGATATACCTATAAACAGACCCTCTTCTTTAGCCGCTCTTTTCGTAAAATTGAATGCATCATCTTTACTAACCTTAATTATTCCATCAAGAAGATTGGTGTTTAGAATTGATGGTATAAAACCGGCACCAATTCCCTGAATCGGATGAGGTCCCGGTGCTCCTCCGCTTAATACAGGAGATAATTCAGGTTCAACGGCAAAGACTTTCATCGCAGGAAATTTATCTTTCAATACCTCAGCACAGCCTGTTATATGTCCACCGGTACCTACCCCGGTTATAAGATAATCGAGTCCGTCGGGAAAATCTTTAAGAATCTCCTGAGCGGTAGTAGTTTTGTGAATATTTGTATTTGCTGTGTTGTCAAACTGCATCGGCATCCATGAATCAGGAGTCTCTGCAACAAGTTCCCGTGCCCGTTCTATTGCACCTTTCATCCCTTTTTCGCGTGGAGTCAGGACAAATTCCGCCCCATAAGAACTCATTATTTTTCTTCTTTCAAGCGACATTGATTCCGGCATTACGAGAATAAGTCTGTAACCCTTGACTGCAGCAACTATTGCAAGTCCGATACCGGTGTTTCCAGAGGTAGGTTCAATTATTACACTACCTGATTTCAGTAATTCATTATTCTCAGCATCATCTATCATTGCGAGCGCGATGCGGTCCTTAATGCTTGCCCCGGGATTGGTTCTTTCAAGCTTTACCCATACAGAATAATCTTTCGGGAAAAGTCTGTTAATCCTCACATGAGGTGTGTTGCCTATTGTTTCGAGTATTGAATTAACTTTCATATTTATATTATAAAATTTATTGGTTCCTGAAAACCACTGCTGTTTCTTACTATAATCTCACTTTTATGATATACTACTGAATAGGGTGCTATACTTTCGGTTAGCCATACATTCCCGCCAATTACACTATTTCTTCCAACTACAGTGTCTCCTCCGAGAATTGTGCTTCCTGCATAAAGAATTACATTATCCTCAATTGTCGGGTGTCTTTTCTTTGAGGCCTTACTTTTATCTACACTTAATGCACCAAGTGTAACTCCCTGATATAGTTTAACATTCTTGCCTATTACTGAAGTTTCACCTATTACAATCCCTGTTCCATGATCTATTGAAAACGGAGTCCCAATTATTGCTCCGGGATGTATATCGATACCGGTTATCTTATGCGAATACTCAGTTATCATCCTTGGAAGAAGCGGTACAGAAAGTTCATTTATTGAATGAGCAATCCTGTAACAGTAAATAGCAAAGAATCCTGGATAAATTGCAATTACTTCAACCAGTTCTTTGGCAGCAGGATCAGACTGCAGAATAAATTCTGCATCTTTTAACAAATCTTTCTTTATTGAACTCAGGTTTTGTAAAAACTGCTTTTGAATTTTTTCAGAATGAGGAGTCAGTCCATTAAAAACAGAAGAAAGTTGATTGCTGAAACAGTCATCCGGAATAGCAATCTTACTTTCCTTAAAATCCTCATTAAGCGGGAATAATGCCTTGAAAATTTTCTTGACAGTAATCTCTACACCTTTTTTATCCGGAATATTCACCTTAAGTTTTTATAAAGCATTATTAAGATCTTCAATCAGATCATCAGCATGTTCGATACCAACTGAAAGACGGATCAGATTATCTGTAACTCCAATTTTATGTCTCAGTTCAGCAGGGAAATAATCATGAGTCATAAGGGCTGAATAGTTTGCAAGCGATTCAACACCGCCCAGACTGTCAGCCAGCTGAAATATCTTTAGTTTTTTGAAAAATGCATTTGCCTCATTAAGACCGCCTTTAATCCTGAATGAAACAACACCGCCGAAACCTGTCATCTGCTTTTTTGCGATATCATGACCCGGGTGGCTTTCAAAGCCCGGAAAAAATACTTTTTCAACATTTGGATGTTTTTCAAGAAACCTGGCAACCATAAAAGCATTCTTTTCGTGTTGCTGCATTCTTACTGCCAGCGTCTTTAGGCCTCTGAGAATGAGCCACGAATCGAAAGGAGAGGGGACTGCCCCAATTGATTTCTGCGCAAGAAGTATTTTTTTGTAGAGATCCTCGTTGTTTGTAATAACTGCCCCGCCAATAATATCTGAGTGACCGTTAATATATTTTGTAGTACTGTGTACGACAATATCCGCCTCCAGTTGAAGTGGTTTTTGAAAATATGGTGATGCAAAGGTATTATCAACCACAGTAATTGCATTCTTTTTATGACTGAGCAGGGAGATTTCCTTAATATCAAAAATCTTGAGAGTAGGATTTGTCGGTGTTTCAATCCAAACCATCTTTGTTGAAGGAAGAAATGCATTGCTGATAGCTTTCAGATCTGTGAAATCTGTGAACGAGAAGCTTATATTTATCGGTTCGAGGAATTCTTTAATAAGTCTGTATGTTCCTCCGTACATATCTTCAGGAACAATTACATGATCACCCGGTTTAAGAATAGTAAAAATTGCATGTTCAGCAGCAAGACCAGAGGCGAAGCTTAGTCCATATTTCCCTTCTTCAAGCGATGCCAGGCATTTGTCAAGTGCCGATCTGGTAGGGTTGGCGACTCTGGAGTATTCATATCCCTTGTGCTTATTAACCTCTTCCTGAGTGAAAGTTGATGTCTGGTAGATAGGAATTATTGTTGCTCCTGTTGCATGGTCGGCTTCCTGTCCGACCCAGATGGCTTTTGTTTCAAATTTCATGAGAATAAAATCGAGTTATTATGTGTAATACAAATTTAAACATTTGTTCTACACATAATGTTCATCTTCTTAATTAAGAAAACTTTGGAGAATCAGGATGCAGAGGTTGTCTAAAGGTACTTTCAATTACCGTTGGCTTTAGCCAACGGTATATAAACCTGATAATTAAGGACTTTAGTCCTGGAATGGTGGGCTAAAGCCCGATTGCAGGTTAGTTCTTATTCCGTTGGCTAAAGCCAACGGTAAGTGAAATCAGATAAACAGGGCGTAAGTCTGCAAGACCGCAAGACCGCAAGACCGCAAGACATTAAACTATCATCCCTGCCGCAACTGTTTCATTCGTACCCTCATCAACGAATACCATACTCCCGGTAATGTTGTTTTTGTGGTAACTGTCGAAGAATAGAGGTTTTGAGGTTCTTATAGTTATTTGTGCAATGTCGTTCATATTGATAGTCTTGTTCTCAATATCCTGTTCGAGGGTATTGATATTCATCCTGTAGCTTACAGACTTGATTATGCATCCGGCTTCGTTGCTATTTATCCGAACGAGATACTTTCCTCCGACTTTCATAGGCTTTTCATTGAACCAGCAGATCATCAGATTTATATCCTGGCTTATTACAGGTATATCGTTATTTGAAACGAGCATGTCTCCACGACTAATATCAATTTCATCTTCAAGAGAAATTGCAACTGAATCGCCTGCAATGCTTTCAGAAAGTGTTTTTCCGAGCACATCAATACTTTTTATCTTTGATTTATGCATTGAAGGTAAGACAGTTACCTCGTCGCCTGGTCTGAAAATGCCACCTGCAACTCTGCCTGCATACCCTCTGTAATCGTGAAATTCGGCAGTATGCGGACGAATAATTGTCTGAACAGGAAAACGGGGTGTATCTGAATTTTTATCCTTCTCAATTTCTATTGTCTCAATAAGATTCAGAAAAGTTTTTCCCTCATACCAGGTTATATTTTCAGATCTGTCAACTACATTGTCGCCATATTTTGCACTTATTGGAATATAGTGAGCATCGTGAATATTGAGTTTTCGGACAAGCAGGGCAAGTTCTTTCTTTATACCTGTGAAAACTGACTCCGACCAGTTGACCATATCCATTTTATTGATGCAGAATATGATATGTCTGATGTCGAGAAGTGAAGCTATATATGAATGTCTGATTGTCTGTTCAAGAACTCCTTTTCTGGCATCAATCAGAAGAACTGCAAGATCGGCAGTACTTGCGCCTGTAACCATATTGCGTGTATACTGAATATGTCCCGGAGTATCCGAAATAATGAATTTTCTTGCGGGTGTTGCAAAATATCTGTACGCAACATCTATTGTAATTCCCTGTTCTCTTTCGGCCCTGAGTCCGTCGGTAAGAAGCGACAAATCAAGTTCGTCTCTGCCAAGTCTTTTTCCGGATGCAACTATATGCTCCATCTGATCCTCAAATATTGATTTGCTATCGTATAGCAGACGACCAATCAGAGTGCTTTTTCCGTCATCAACACTTCCTGCTGTTGTAAAACGCAGAAGGCTTTTATACTTATTTTTTGTGTTAAGTCCCATCATTTAAACAATCATTACATAATTTAATTTTTTGACACTCGATACTCGACGCAAGACTCAAGGTGACTGACTTTGTTTTTTCATAAGCCGTGAGTCTTGTGTCTTGTGTCTTTAGAAATATCCTTCCTTCTTCCTGTCTTCCATTGCAGCTTCGGATCGCTTATCATCGTATCTGCCACCTCTTTCGGTTACCCGGGTAGCAGCAATTTCTGCAATAATATCCTCGAGGTTATCGGCTTTCGAGAGTGTAACTCCTGTGCAGGTAATATCTCCGATAGTACGGCAACGGACATCTGTTTCGAAAACCTCTTCATTCGGCTTCAGCTGCATAAATGGAGCCCAGGCAAGGTATGTGCCGTTACGGCTGAAAATTTTCCGTTTATGGGTAAAATAGAGTTCAGGAAGTCTTATATTCTCATTCAGAATATATTGCCAAACATCAAGTTCTGTCCAGTTACTTATAGGGAATACCCTGAAATGTTCGCCCATGTGTTTTCTGCCATTGAAGATGTTCCATAATTCAGGTCTCTGGTTTTTCGGATCCCATTGACCGAATTCATTCCTGTGAGAGAAGAAACGTTCTTTTGCCCTGGCTTTCTCCTCATCGCGCCTTCCGCCTCCGATTGCAACATCAATTTTAAGTTCTTCAATCGCATCGAGCAAAGTTACCGACTGAGCTTTATTACGGCTGGCATTGATTCCCTGTTCTTCTGTAACCCTCCCATTATCAATTGAATCCTGGACTTTTTTAACAATAAGTTCTGCACCGAATTCTGCAGCAAGATCATCACGGAATTTCAGAGTTTCCTCAAAGTTATGTCCTGTATCTATATGCATCAGGCTGAAAGGGATTTTCGCAGGCCAGAAAGCTTTTCTTGCGAGATGAACCAGTACTATTGAATCCTTTCCGCCGGAAAATAATAATACCTTGTTCTCAAACTGAGCAGCAACCTCTCTCATTACAAAAATCGCCTCATTCTCAAGCTCTTTGAGGTGCTCGTCGCTGATTTGTATGTGGTTCTTCATTAAAAGTCTGTTTTTATAAATTATGGCGTAGTCGCGACTACGCCTTACACAAATTCATGTTTTGAGCTCTACGCTCTACGCTCTTCGCTATTTAATATGGCATCCGCATTCTTTAGGTCCTTCATTCTCCCACCACCATCTTCCAGCCCTGAAATCCTGCCCTTTTATAATTGGCCTTGTACATGGTTCGCATCCTATACTTGGGTAGTTCTTGTCGTGCAATGAATTGTAGGGAACATTTTTTTCTTTAATGTATTTTTCAACATCTTCATGTGACCAGTCGAATAAGGGGTGAAACTTAAACAATTTTTTATCCTCATCCCATTCAAGATCGCTCATTCCGCTGCGGTTATCAGACTGACTAGCCCTTATGCCAGAGATCCAGCATTCCATACCGGCCAATGCCCTTGTAAGCGGAACAACTTTTCTAATTTTGCAGCATTCGATACGATTTTCCCTGGACTCGTAAAAACTGAAAGGCCCCTTATCTGTAACGAGTTTTTCAACTGCCAGGTAATCAGGAAAATATACGTGGATCTTTTTCTGATATTTAAGTGTGGTTTGAGAGAAAACCTCATAAGTTTCAGGAAACAACCTGCCTGTATCGAGAGTTGCAACTTTGATATCCAGGTTATTAGTAAATATTATTTCAGTAATAACCTGATCTTCTATTCCAAAACTTGTTGTAAAAATTATTTTTCCCTGAAATTTATCAGCCAGGATACCAAGTCTATCCTTGATAGATTTTCCTGCCAGCAGTTCATTCAACTCCCTTAACTTCATATTTCTTCCTGTTTAATTTGATAAAGCGTATCATGTTGATTCTGTGGATGTGTGCCCAGATCCTTTCATGAAAATAATAGAGTATGGTTTTTGTAATAACCTCAATACTGCCAATTGACAAAGCGACTGTAATTTTCCCTGTAATGAAATAGCTTATTATCATTGTATCGATGGTTCCAACGATACGCCATGAAAGAGATTTAATAAGACTTTTGATAGGTTTGTCAGCTCTGTCGCTGAACCTCATCCCCTTTTCGGGTTTGGCTTTGTCTTCAGGTGGTGCAATCAGAACGTCAAGCATAATTAGTAGTATTTATATTTTTTCAAAAGTACTACAGCAATGTTGATGATCCATTGGCAATTATGCGCTAAACATATTGGTATTTATACACATTCGGGTATGTGCAATTAGATGTAGAAGAATCAATTTGTTGTGCGGATTTTGTGAAAATTCAGTACAGTTCGTTTATAGCAATATCTTTAATCCTGATCAACAGGTTTTTTAAATGTTCCTCAGAGGTTACAGGGTTTATAATAGTAAGCCTTAGCCAGATTTTGCTGTCAAGCTCTGCCTGTACAATGTAAAATGAGCCTTCTTTTACTATTTTATCCCTTATCTGAGAATTGACTCTGTTAAGCGTATTATCATCTAACCCGGCAGGCGAATATCTGAAGCAAACTATATTACTTTCAGGAAAAGCAGCCAGAGAAAAATTCTCATCAGATTTTATCGATTCTGCGAAGGAAGATGTTAGATCGTATCTGCTGTCAATATATTCGCTGAAGTACTTCTCTCCATAATACTTCATTGCCGTATAGGCAACAATACCAAGGGCACTTTTTGTACATTCAATTGTACGGATGGCACTGTTATACCAGACATTTTTTTCTGATTTCTGAAACAGGTATGAAGCTTTTTGTGCAAAAGTTTCAAATGATTTATCTCCGTTCCGGAACATTACTAGTGTATTAAGGGCAGGGACCAGCAGCATTTTATGAAAGTCGATCACGACAGAATCTGCTCTGTCGATTCCCGTTACTTTATTCCTGTACTTTTCTGAAAAAATCACTCCCATTCCATGAGCACCATCGACATGGAGCCATAGATCATATTTTTCACAGAAATCAGCAATCTTATTCAGATCATCATAAGAGCCTGTTGCTGTGGAACATGAGCTGGCAGCAACTGAGATTATTTTAATTCCTTTGTCTTCAGCTCTTTTCCTGTACTCTTCAAGTAAATCGGTTCTCATTCTGTAGTCAGAACCATATGGTACCTTAACAACAGATTCTTCGCCAAGACCCATTATTTTTACATTTCTTCCGATGCTGTAATGCGATTGTTCCGACATCATATACCCCGGACGGTTATCGCTTTTTACTCCATCCTCCCAGATGTTGTAATCTGTTTTAGCCTGTCGTGCAGCCAGCATTGCAGTCAGATTTCCTGCAGTTCCTCCATGGGTAAAGATCCCGTCAAAACCCGGGTTGAAGCCAATAAGCTCACCGAATCTGCTTATTACATTTCTTTCCATAGCCATGTTAACAGGTCCCATCTCGTAAATTGCAGCCCCGTTATTCAGCAGGGTAGTGCAAAATTGTGTCAGGACTGCAGCCGGAAGTGGAGATGTTACCTGATGTCCGATATAATTCGGATGATGAATATGAATTGAATTTTCTATTATTCTTTTTATGAAAGTGTCAAGAGGTTCTTCGGCTCCGCCGCCGGAACTGAATGAGAATATTTCAGCAAGTTTCTCCGGTTCATTCCATGGAAGAACAGCCATCTTTTCACCTGACAATGCCTTGATCAGATAATCAGCGAGGATATCCACTAATTTATGTCCGTTTTTCCTGAAGTCTTCAGGATTGAATGGAGCTGGTATATTCGTTTCTTTCATATAATTTTTTTTGCCACCAGAACACCAAGACACTAAGAGTCAACAAAAAATAGCTTAAACTTTGTGTTCCTTAGTGCCTTTGTGTCTTAGTGGCAGATTTTTTAGTTGATAATTTATTAAATCTCAGATTTCAGACCTGTTAAAAACCAGGAGATTACCTCATCATTCTTAAACCTGGTCTGTTCTTTAATAATGTCTGAAAGGCCTGTTTTATCCTTGTTCATTTTTATAAACAATTCAATTACCCCACAATATCCTTTTGGATCAATGCTATTGAATTCATAGGAGAGTGCCTGTTTGTTGTACTCACTGAAAAAACCGGTCAGGATTTGGTAACGATCCTGATGCTTTACGAACAGTTCAGGATATTCTCCATAGGTTGCTTTAAAATGATTAAATCTTTTTTCTGCATTCTCAATAATTTTTTCACCTAGTATTTTTGGCGCAATATTTCGGGTGAGGTATATCTCTGAATATCTGTATATTCCTGTATATCCGAATGCTTCGAGGTCGTCAGCAACAGACAGAACCGTAAGCAGATCATTAACATTTCTTTCTCCGGAATAATCTTTATTGTCGTGATTTTCGATTGTGTCAAGAAGATCACCGAAATCCTGGCTATTAAGCCTGCTGTCTGTTAAAAATTTCACAGTAAGGTCCCTGCTGTGAATGCCGTGGCGGAAGCCAGGATCAATTGACATGCCTATATCGTGCAGGTAACAGGCAATCATAAGTCTGGTTACAAAATCTGACGGGATATTTTTACTGGGGTAGCAGATGCGCAGAATGTCTTTAGCATTTTTCCATACTCTCCGGTGGTGATCAATACCATGAGAAGGGAGAGATTTTTCATTATATATGGATATGAAAAATTCTTCAAGGATCTGCCTGAACTGGCGTTCTGCAGATTCAATTGTACCGGTCAGATTCATAGCTGGTAATAAAAGCAAAAGGCAATTACTTTTGCTTTTGAACAGGCATAACTAAATTGATCTACTTGTTGATCATTTTCTTAGCCAGATCGAGGATTGTAGTGTCGTCAAACGTTACAATACCGCCATCGGGTCCCTGTTCAAAATGGATTCCAACACTTTGGCCCTTATCAAAATTTCTCCCTCCGAAGTAGTTTCTGACCGTTTCCTCATTCAGATCCAGTTTTTGTGCAATCTGTTTCATACTACCGGAGGGCAACTGGTCTTTAATCTTCCGGAGCTCGTTGAAGGTGATTGTGTTTGCCATCATATCGTTACGTTGTTAGTCAGTATTATTGATAGAAGTATCATCAGGAACCAAAGTTACATATTAAATGGATATGTTAATAGACTTTGTAACTTTTTTGAAATATATGTTATTTTTTTGAAACATCCCTGATTATATAAACATTATAGTCCCCAAGATAGTCAAAACCCGCATTTGTATAGAGATTTATGGCTCTTTTATTCTCCCTGTGAACTTCCAGTTTTACCTGATATCCCTTTTTCTTTACAAAGGCAAGGGATTCTTTCAGGAGTATTTTTGATAGCCCCTTTCCCTGATATTCGGGAACCATCCCAAAATGATGAAGATGAATTCTTCTTCCGTCAAATGTCATCCAGGATGTGCCGCATATTTTATTTTCTGATTTCTGTTCCATTACAAGCAGACAGCCACCTATTCTTATGCTGTCTTCAATTATTGCCTCATCGTCTCCGCGGTTTGAATTGCCCATGCCAGTTGCTTCCCATAAATGCATAATCGCGGCAAAATCACCATGCCTGTATTCCCTGATTATGAATTCATCGTTCGGGTTTGTTATATTCATTTTATATATGAATATGTGGGTGGTCGTTTTTCCTTAGTGTTCCTTAGTGTTCCTTTGTGTTTCATTGTTTTCCTTTTTTACCACAAAGGTGCACGAAGGTTTCACAAAGGGTCACAAAGGTAAAATCCAAAAATCATAGTTTTTCTATAAGCTCCAAAAACAATTTTAATGCTTTTTTCTTATCGTCATTAAAATTGAAATCAATATTTTTTGTAAGATATTCTTTAAGATCTGCACCTGCAATTATTCCGGTCTTCCCGAATTTCTTAACAACAGCATCAATGTCATTTACACCCAGAGAGAGTGCCTGGTTGAATTCATTTATGAATTGCTGATCTATCTGTTTATTTGCAGTCCAGCAGGCAAAAACAAATGGAAGCCCTGTGAAACTTTTCCATTCTGCTGCCAGATCAATTTTGAACCTGAAACTTTTTTCATACTCAAAACACTGGTCGCCAATAAGAACAACTGCCTGATTCAGACCTATATTTCTGAAGTCGAACCCCTTTGAAGTATTAACCCAGCGAAATTCAGTGTTCCAGCAGTTTTTTGCAAGGACTTTCGTCAGATTAACAGAAGAGCGGGAGCGGTAATCGAGAAAAACAGTTTCAATTTTTTCAAACTGACAATTGCTCAGGAGCATCACCGTTCTTACATTGCCGTTTGCTCCTATACAAAAATCACTTATTATATTGTATTCCTTCAGAAGTGGAAGAATAGCAACCGGGACAAGCCCTATATCAACCTTACCGTCAATAAGTTTTGAAGCACAATCTGCAGGATGGTCGGTTTCCAGTACAACTTTTTTATCAAACCCGCTTTCAGTCAATCCGTAAATAAACGGATATGTGTTTGCATATTTTACTGCCGAAATTCTGATTTTATCCATACCCTTTTTTTACACAGTCAAAAGTACTACTTTTGTACATATAGTATATAACAACTGAACCCTCAATCTGATTAATAATGGAATTAAATTTTCTTACTGCCATTTCACCGCTTGACGGCAGATACAGACAAAAGGTAGATGAACTCGATCTGTATTTTTCCGAATTCGGACTTATCAGGTACCGTCTGATGGTAGAAATAGAATATTTCATAGCTCTGTGCGATATCCCACTTCCTCAGTTAAGTGACTTCAGGAAAGAAAATTACAAGGCGCTAAGGACAATTTATGAAGACTTTGATCTTACTGATGCCGAAAAAATAAAGGAAAGAGAAAAAATAACAAACCACGATATTAAAGCTGTCGAGTATTTTCTGAAAGAAAAATTTTTCCAGTCGGGGTGGGGTAAGTGGAGTGAGTTTATTCATTTCGGCTTAACATCGCAGGATATTAATAATACTGCTATCCCTTTATCGATAAAAGATGCCCTTATAAATGTCTATTTTCCTATTCTGTATGAACTGAGAGAAACCCTTGCAACCTTTGCTGACGGATGGAAGGATATTCCTATGCTTGCACGTACTCATGGTCAGCCGGCATCACCGACCAGACTGGGTAAGGAGATTGAAGTATTTATTGCCAGGATTGACGGTCAGACAAAGTATTTCGGACAGATACCCTATTCTGCCAAATTCGGAGGTGCAACAGGAAATCTTAATGCGCATAAGGCTGCTTATCCGGAAATAGACTGGATTGCTTTCGCAAATAATTTTGTTAACGGGGAGCTCGGACTCGAACGTTCACATCCCACAACCCAGATTGAGCACTACGATAATCTTGCTGCACTGTTCGATAACATGAGGCGGATTAACATTATTCTGATTGATATGGCCCGCGATTTCTGGACCTATATTTCAATGGACTATTTCCGGCAAAAAATAAAAAAGGGAGAAATTGGTTCTTCTGCCATGCCTCATAAAGTGAATCCGATAGATTTTGAAAATGCTGAAGGAAATCTTGGCTATGCAAATGCAATTTTTGAGCATCTGTCAATGAAACTTCCGATTTCGAGGCTTCAGCGCGATCTTTCAGATTCAACTGTGTCCAGAAATATAGGAGTTCCTGTTGGTCATTCAATACTGGCCTTCAATGCGCTTCTGAAGGGTCTTAATAAGCTTATAGTAAACGAGGATAAGATTAAGAGTGATCTCGATAATAACTGGGCTGTTGTAGCGGAAGCAATACAGACAATTTTACGCAGAGAGGGTTATCCAAATCCATATGAAACTCTTCTCGATCTTACAAGAACAAATCAAAAGATTACTCAGGAATCTATAGTTGGTTTTATTAATAGCCTGGATCTGAGTGAGGTTGTGAAAGCTGAACTATTAGCCATCAATCCTTTTAATTATACAGGTTATTAATAAATCAAAGGAAAGATGAAAAATGTCAGGCTCCTTCTTAAATATTTTCTGCCTTATAAATGGTCAGCATTCAGGAGTATTCTTTATAATATTCTAAGTGCTCTTTTCGCACTCGGTACCTATTCACTTGTGACTCCCTTTCTATTGATTCTTTTTCAGAAAATTGAACCTGTTGCCGATCCGGGTGCTTTTCAGTTAGATGCAGCATATATTAAAACTTTTGCTCAGTTTTATATTTCTGAATTTATAACCAGGCACGGAGAAGCCGGAGCTCTGATGTTTGTAATGGTTATAGTGATAGCTGCAAGTTTTTTGAAGAACGGTTTTATTTTTATGGCCAATAACAGTATGGCATTTATAAGGGCAAGTACTGTTCGTGATCTTCGTAAAAAGCTATATGATAAAGTATTGAGACTTCCGCTGTCATTTTTTACAAATGCCCGAAAGGGAGATGTAATGACAAGGATCTCAAATGATGTGCAGGAGATTGAAGTATCCGTAATGGCTTCCCTTACAATGATGTTCAGGGATCCGATGTATATTTTAATCTTCGTGATTTTCCTGTTTGTAAGCAGTTTTGAATTAACACTTTTTGCACTGGTTCTGTTGCCGGTTAGCGGATGGCTTATCGGACGGGCGAGCAGAACATTAAGATCTTCATCTCTTATGGGACAGCAGTACCTCGGCCGTTTGCTTTCAGTAGTTGAGGAAACCCTCACCGGCTTGAGAATAGTAAAAGGATTTAATGCTGAAGAGAAAATGAAGGTTCAGTTTGCAGAATCGAATGAGAGATATGCAAAAGTCTTTAAAAGAGTTACACGTAAAGCGTATCTTGCTTCTCCGATAAGTGAGTTTCTTTCCACAATTGTAATAATGATGCTGATGTATGTGGGAGGTACACTGGCTCTCAACGGAACAGGCAATATGTCGCCGGAGAAACTGATAACTTATCTGATCGTCTTCTCACAGATTTTACAGCCGGCCAAAAACATTACAACTGCTTATTTCAGCATTCAGAAAGGGATGGCATCGATCGACAGGATCGATCAGATCCTTGATGCTGAAGAGACAATAACCGAGAAGGAAAATGCAGTTCCGATATCAGCATTTAAGGATTCTATCGAATTCAGAGGAACCTGGTATGCCTACAACAGCGAACCTGTTTTGAAAGATATTAACCTGAAAATAAAAAAGGGACAGACAGTTGCTATTGTTGGTAAATCCGGTGCAGGGAAATCTACACTTGCAGATTTGTTACCCCGTTTTATGGATGCTAACCAGGGCAGTGTTATAGTAGACGGAATTGATGTACGCGATCTGAAGATACGGGATTTGCGCTACCTGATGGGAATCGTTAGTCAGCAGCCGATACTTTTCAATACCTCTTTTAAAGAGAATATAGCTTTTGGTGTTGAAAAGGCTGACATGGAAAATGTTGAGAATGCAGCAAGAATAGCCAATGCTCATGAGTTTATTCTTGAAACTGAACTTGGCTATGAAACTCTTGTCGGGGAATCTGGAAGCAAACTAAGTGGTGGTCAGAGACAGAGAATTAGCATTGCGCGGGCAATAATGGCAAATCCTCCGATACTTATACTTGACGAAGCTACCTCAGCTCTTGATACTGAATCGGAAAGACTTGTGCAGGATGCAATGCTTAACCTGATGAAGAACAGAACATCAATTGTTATTGCGCACAGGCTTTCTACTATACAGCATGCCGATCTTATAGTAGTTCTCGATGAGGGCAGAATTGTGGAAACAGGTTCACATACAGAACTTATGGAGAGGAAGGATGGGTTTTACAATAAGCTGCATAGTTTTCAGGCGATATAACTGGCATGGTGCAGGGTGCAAGGTTCAAGGTTCAAGGTTCAGGGTTCAAAGTTCAAGGTTCAATGTTTAAGACTACATCTATGATACGTAAATCTTTTATTATACTTTTTGCTGTTATATTATTAACAGCGCCTGCAGCGGCTCAGAAAAAAAACCAGAAAGATGATCTGAAACATACATTTGCTTTCAGTAATTCTGACTTTCTGCTCGATGGTCAGCCATTTCAGATTATAGCAGGGGAGGTTCATCCTGCAAGAATTCCGGAAGAATACTGGCGTCACAGGATTCAGATGGCAAAAGCCATGGGCTGCAATACAATTTCTGTATATATCTTCTGGAATTACCATGAAGCAGAAGAGGGAGTTTATGATTTTGAAACAGGTAACCGTAATCTTGCCGGGTTCTTTAAGATTGTTAAGGAAGAAGGAATGTGGCTGATTGTACGGCCTGGTCCATATGTTTGTGCCGAATGGGAACTTGGAGGTATACCTCCGTATCTTCTGCGCATTCCTGATATTAAATTAAGATGCATGGACCCCCGCTATATGGCTGCTGCTGAAAAGTATATTGGTAAGCTTGCTGAGGTCATTAAGCCTTTTCTTATTACGAATGGCGGCCCTGTGTTGATGCTGCAGATTGAAAATGAATATGGCAGCTTCGGGAACGACAGGAACTACATGGCCAGACTGAAAGAAGTGTGGACAACAAACGGTATTGATGTTCCGACTTTTACCGGAGATGGTCCAACAACTTATATGCTTGAGGCCGGTTCTCTTCCCGGAAGCGCAGTTGGTCTGGATTCAGGATCATCACCAGAGGACTTTGAACTCGCAACCAGGATGAATCCGGGTGTTCCGGTTTTCAGTAGCGAGACATATCCCGGCTGGCTAACACACTGGGGAGAAAAATGGGCAAGGCCCGATACTGCGGGACTAATGAAAGAGGTAAAATTCCTTCTGGATAACAAAAAATCTTTTAACCTGTATGTGATTCACGGGGGAACTAACTTTGGTTATACAGCAGGAGCAAATTCAGGAGGAAAGGGCTATGAGCCTGACATAACAAGTTATGATTACGATGCCCCAATAAATGAGCAGGGAGCGGCAACTCCCAAATATATGGCACTTAGAAAATTAATTGGCTCTTATCTTCCTAAAGGACAGAAACTTCCACTGGTTCCTGACAAAATTCCTGTTATTGAAATTCCTGCAATTTATATGCAGCCGTTTACTTCTGTATGGAACAATCTTCCCCAACCTGTATCCTCTGTTCAGCCTAAGCCATTTGAGGCTTACTCGCAGGATTATGGTTTTATTCTTTACAGAACAGAACTAATCGGTCATAAAAAAGGAAAACTGACAGTAACCGATATTCATGATTATGCAACGGTCTTTCTTAATGGAGTTTATATCGGAAAACTTGACAGGAGGGAAGGAATAAATACTATTGATATCCCTGCAACTACCGCCGCTAATCCTGTCCTTGAAATTCTTGTTGAGGGAATGGGAAGGATTAATTTTGCCCAGAATCTGATTGACAGAAAAGGAATCACCGACAGAGTTACACTTAATGGAATGACTCTGATGAACTGGCAGGTTTATAATCTGCCGATGGACAGGAAATTTATTTATGACCTTAGATCAACAGCAATTACCTCAAAAAAACCGGGCATCTTTTTTAAGGGGAACTTCTCGCTCCAGGAAAAAGGAGATACATTTTTTGATCTTTCAAACTATACAAAAGGCATTGTCTGGGTTAATGGTCGTAATCTCGGCAGATTCTGGAATATTGGTCCGCAATACAGATTATATTGTCCTGCATCCTGGCTACGTACCGGAATGAATGAAATTATTATCTTTGATCTGCATCAGTCTGAACCTAAGAATGTGGCAGCATTTCCTACACTGGAATAGATTTGTTATGAAGTAACAATGATCGAAAAATAATTTGGGGCTTTCGTATAAATGATAATGAAATAACATACTTTGTCATGGTAAATAAGTCAGACAATTCAAGAAGGACCTTCCTTAAAAATGCGGCAAAAGGTGCAATGGCAGCTGCAATAGTTCCATCTGTATTAAATAATGAAATCAGGATGCCTGAGGTAATTCCCCAGCAGGCCAAAGGGGCGAATGATCGTCTCAGGATTGCTGTATTGGGCATAAACAGCCGCGGGAAAACCCATATTGAGGAAATAATGGGACTTTCGCAGAAGGCAAAGGTTGAAGTTACTGTCCTTTGTGATCCTGATATGAATCTTCTTACTCCGCTCGCATCCGATTTTGAGAAAAAATACGGGAAAAAGGTTGAGATTAAACAGCATTACATGGATGTTTTTCAGAATCAGAATGTTGATGCAGTGACAATTGCCACTCCGAATCACTGGCATGCATTATTGTCGGTTAAAGCGTGTCAGGCAGGCAAGGATGTATATCTTGAAAAACCAGGTACACATAATATATACGAAGGAAGGAAGGTTATTGAAGCAGCCTATAAATACAACAGAATCGTTCAGCATGGTGTACAGCTAAGAAGTTCTGTTGCTATAAAGGAAGCAGTTCAGCATCTTAAAGACGGATTAATAGGCAGGGTTTACATGTCGCGAGGACTGGTTTACAGATGGAGGCCTGATATAGGAAATAAAGGAATTTCTCAGGTGCCTGAAGGACTGAATTATGATCTCTGGTGCGGACCTGCACGTATGCGCCCATTTTCACGTAACCTTGTTCATTATAACTGGCACTGGCACTGGGACTATGGCAACGGAGATGTTGGTAATCAGGGCATACATGAAACAGATCTCTGCATGTGGGGTTTGGGAGTGAACTCACTACCTGAGCGGATAACATCAATGGGAGGTAAGTTTCTGTGGGACGACTGTAAGGAAGTGCCTGAAATTCAGACATCGATCTATCATTACCCGAAGGAGAAAAAAATTATTCAGTTTGAGGTTCGTAACTGGTGCACAAATCTTGAAGATGGAGCCGGTGTGGGAAATATTTTCTATGGAGATAAAGGCTATCTTGTTGTTAAAGGCTATGATACATACGAGTCTTACCTTGGAGAGAAACGTGAAAAGGGCCCATCGCGTTCAGAAGGCGGGGAGCTCACTCTTCATTTCCAAAACTGGTTCGATGCAATCAGAGCTCGCGATATGACAATTCAAAACGGGCCGGTACAAACGGCACATCTTGCTTCATCACTGGCTCATTTAGGTAATATCTCATACAGGCTCGGTCGTCAGCTTGACTTTGATCCTGTTGCTGAACGATTTTTGGGTGAAGGGGAAAATGAGGCAAACGCAATGCTTAAGAGGGAATACCGTCCACCGTACATATTACCTGATGTAGTTTAAAAAATACTGAAGTACCCGGTTTTATTCTGTCTCAAAAAGCCTGGAAATGTGTCTGCTGTATATGTTTTCAAATACACATTCGCCAATAATTAATTTGTGTGAATCAAGCAGTTTATGAAACTGTTCCATCCTGTTTGCAGCCAGCTTGTAAGAAATATGCATCATCTGGCGCATATCGGAATTATAATCTTCACATTCCTTATCGTGGCGGATCGATGCCGCAAATTTCTTTCCGGTCCATTTTATAACATCAGTTTTTAACGGAAGGTCTGAGATTTTAATGTCAATAACATCTGAATAAGGCGCACAAAGCTCATCGATCATATCAAGCGACTCCAGATAAATCTCTTTTACAAATTCAAGAGCATCTCCTCCTGATTCAGCAAGTCCAATCACCTCTTCGAGCCAAGTCGTGCCGGCAGTTTTAATATGTACTCCCTTATTATGTTTTCTGATTACAGAACCAATAGAAGGGTATATGGAAAATTTGTCGGAACCTGAATGGATACTTATTTTAAGGTTTTCAGGCATACCAAACTCCTTTATAGCAAAATCAATCACCATTAAGTATGCTTCAAATTCTTCACAAAAAACATCAGGATCGCCATCATAGTCAATTCCTTTATTGAATCTGCCTGAAAACTTTGGAGCGATCGTCTGTACTGGGATATTTTCAGCTGCGAACATCTTGAGAATAAAGAATAATTCAACCGGAGATTGAGGATGAAGAACCTCATCCATAGATATTTCAGTGATGAAATTGCCTCTCCCTTTTTTCTTTTCAATCTTCCGGTAAATCTCAAAAGCCTTTATAGCGGCAAACAGGTATTTTTCTGCAATCTGAGTTATGTTTTTTCTTGTTGTCCTGAACGGAAGGTCTATCCCAGGTATAACAAGATTGCCGGTGTATTTTTTTACACTATCAGTGAACTCTGTTATTTCCTGATCGTTGGCTCTCATTCCGATATATGACGCAACATCGATTGTGAAGAAATCGGAGCTATCGATGAACCTCTCAACTGTATTCAGATTAATGTGATCAGCATCAACAAAGTAATCTTTTTTGAAACCTGCTTTTTTCGTAACAGTATCTGCTTCGGTTCTGACATCCCCGGGCTTTGTGCCTATAAGCTCATGTTCCCGGTTTGATTTATTCCAGACAGGAGTTATTTCAATCCCTTTTTCAGAAGCAGCTATAATTGCCCTGAGCTGTGCTTCGCCCTGATGACCAAATCTGTCGCCAAGCCCCATTGAGTATTTTCCTAATGTCTTCATTATTTATTTATTAATTTCAGGTAATCCTGAGTGGTCTCCTTTGTGGTCCTTTGTGTATCCTTTGTGTGCCTTTGTGGTTAAAATAAATGTTATAAGAAGAAGTCAACGTTTTCAGATGTAATTATATCAACCGGAAGATACTCGATTTTTTCCGGTATTTTACTTAATGTGAGAAACTCAAATAGCTTTTTCACTGCCTTGTAGCTCTGTTCTTCAGGCCTCTGTCCCAAAAGGAACCTTGTAATTCCGGTTTTCATGTATTTCACATTGGATTCTAAAAGATCATACCCGATTAGGTTTATTGCCGGGAATTTTTTCTCTTCAAGATATGCTGCAATAAGATGAGATTTTGAGCCTGTTACAAAAATGGTGCTGATTAAGGGGTTGTTTTTAAGAGCTTTGCCCATTTCAGAATTTATTGTTTCAGCAGATGGATCGGGAATATTTATTGTAATAATTTTTCCTCTGCGTGTTCCTGATTTTTCAAAGTAACTTAAAAATCCATTTGTCCTTTTGTTAAGGTGATGTACATTACTGATATTTCTCGCAATATTTGCTACAAGAATATCACCGGTTTCAGGGGTTATCATATCAGCAAGATGACCTGCAACACGGCCACTCTGAAAGATATTTTCACCAATATATGCTAGAAAGTCAATCTCTTCTATAAACCCGTCTATAAAAACAAATGGGATCTTCTGTAAAGAAAGTTCATTGCAGAAGGTGACTGATTCTGATTTATAGATTGGAGCAAGAAGAACTCCATTTGGTTTGAGGTTCAGAACTTCAATAGTTTTGTTTTGAAAATCCTCTTCAGACTGCATATCAAAATAGATCTCAGAAAGTGTTACAGGAAATGCATCAAGTTCAAGAAGAGCCTTTCTTATCCCAATTCTGTGCTTTTGCCAGTATGAATTTGCCTCTGTGGCCTCAGGAAGTAATGAAACAAGATTGTACCTTTTCTTTGATTTAAGTACCTGTGCAATTAAATTAGGAGAATAGTTGGTTTCTTTAAGAATACGGTGAACCTTAATTCTTGTTTCCTCAGCAACTTCACCTCTGTTGTGAATTACACGATCGACAGTACCAATCGATACTCCTGCAAGCCTTGCAATATCTTTTATTCGTGTTTTTTTCGGAGACATAAATCAGATCTCAACTTTTTTCATTTTTGGTACCATAAAATGCATTACAGCCCAGGCAATAAGGTATGCCAGGGCGCAGAATACAAATACAATCGTATATGCAGTTGTCATATTGCTTTGTACAACAGGGATCTGTAACGCTTTTAGTTTATCAAACATTCCCGGGTCAACAGACTGAAGCTGCTGAACAACTTCTGCAGGAAGATTATTAAGTGATACTTTATCAAGATTGATAACATCATCATACTTATTTACCACGTTCATTGATCTTATTTTATCTGCATATTCGCCAAGGTTCTGAGCCCTGGCTTCAACCCATGATTTTGCAATACCACCGGCACGGAAGCTGTCAAAAAGCCAGCCTCCTGCCTTATTCACAACAATTCCACCTATGCCGCCTGCCATTCCGCCTATTCCTGTGACACTGGCAACACTCTTTTTCGGGAACATATCAGAGACAGTTGTAAAGATATTAGCTGACCATGCCTGGTGGGCAGCTGTGCCCACACCGATTATAAGAACCGGCATCCAGAAACTTATACTCCCTAACGGCTGGGCAAGAAGAACAAGCAGCGGGAATATTGCTATTAAAAGCATTGCTCTCATGCGTCCTGTATAGGGGTCATACCCCTTGTTTATGAAGTACATGGGAAACCATCCGCCCGAAATACTGCCGATTGTAGACATTGTATAAAGTACTGCAAGAGGGAATGCAACCTGCATGCCGGTCATCCCGTATTGTGCTTTAAGGTAGGCAGGTAACCAGAATAAATAAAACCACCAGACACCGTCAGTCATGAATTTTCCAAAACTGAAGGCCCATGTCTGTTTGTATTTCAGTAGTTTGAACCATGGAACCTTTTCAGTGTTTTCAGGAATTGCTGCATTTGAGTCATCAAAATTGTCTGCGTGTATATAATCGAATTCAGCCTTGCTAACATGTTTGCTTCTTGTGGGTATTTCATAAAGCCAGAACCAGAAAATAAGCCAGGTGAATCCGATAGCACCTATTATTATAAAAGCTGCCTCCCAACCAAGATGTGTGACTATCCATGGAACAACAATAGGTGCCAGGATGGCTCCAAAATTGGTGCCGGAGTTAAATATTCCCGTTGCGAGTGCTCTTTCTTTTTTGGGAAACCATTCTGCAGTTGTCTTGATGGCGGCAGGAAAGTTACCTGATTCACCAAATCCAAGAAATCCGCGGGCGATCATAAATCCCCCTGTACTTTTCGCGAGTGCATGACCCATTGCAGCAAGCGACCAGATTATAAGCGACCACGCATATCCCCATTTTGTGCCAAGCCAGTCAACAAACCGGCCGGCAAAGAGCATTGAAATTGCATACACAAACTGAAACGCAGAAACAATATTGGCATAATCTGAATCACTCCAGTTGAATTGTACTTCGAGAGTATCCTTTAAGAGACTGAGCACCTGTCTGTCGAGGTAGTTTACAGTGGTAGCAAAGAATACAAGAGCACAGATAGTCCATCTGTATTTACTTATCTTTTTATTCAGATCTGTCATCAGGTATGCTGCTTCTGGTGTTAAACATTGTATGTTGTTGATGCAGTTGTTCCTCCTCTTCCTGTCCAGTTTGTATGGAAGAATTCTCCCCTCGGTTTGTCTGTCCTTTCGTAGGTGTGAGCCCCGAAGTAATCACGTTGAGCCTGCAGGAGGTTAGCAGGGAGCTTTTCGCAGCGGTATCCGTCGAAATAGCCGAGTGCAGAAGACATTGCAGGAACAGGGATCCCGTTCATTGCAGCTGTTGCAACAAGATTCCTCCAGCCGCTCTGTGCCTTTTCAACTTTCTCCTTAAAGAAGGGGTCGAGAAGAAGATTTGTTATATTTCCATTATTATCGAATGCTGTTTTTATCTTTCCAAGAAATGCAGACCTGATTATACAGCCGCCACGCCACATTAATGCAATACCGCCATAATTGAGTTTCCATTTGTACTCTTCTGCCGCGGCTCTCATTAGTGAATAACCCTGTGCGTAAGATACTATTTTTGAGGCATATAACGCATCTTTGAGGTCGTTGATGAATTTGGTTTTATCACCGGTGAATTTTGGAGAAGGGCCATGAAGAATTTTTGAAGCCTGAACGCGTTCATCTTTAACAGCCGATAAGCACCTTGAAAACACTGCCTCACCAATAAGAGTAAGCGGAATTCCAAGATCAAGGGCAGAGACTGCAGTCCATTTACCTGTTCCCTTCTGTCCTGCGGTATCAAGGATCTTATCAACCAGCGGCTTACCATCTGTATCTTTATAGCCAAGAATATCTCTGGTTATCTCAATGAGGTAACTGTCCAGATCTCCCTTATTCCATTCTTTAAAAACAAGATGCATCTCATCGGCAGTCATGTGCAGGAGGTCGCGCATAATCTGATATGCCTCTGTAATAAGCTGCATATCACCATATTCAATTCCATTATGGACCATTTTAACAAAATGTCCTGCTCCGTTTTCACCAACCCAGTCGCAGCATGGCGACCCATCTTCAACTTTTGCAGCGATTGACTGGAAAATTGGTTTGACGATTGGCCATGCCTTCTTCGAACCTCCGGGCATAATTGACGGCCCGAGAAGAGCTCCCTCTTCGCCGCCTGATACCCCGGTTCCTATATATAGTAATCCTTTGCTCTCAACAAAGGCTGTACGCCTGTTTGTATCTGGAAAATGGGTGTTGCCTCCATCTATTATTATATCTCCCGGAGAGAGGTGGGGGATAAGCGTTTCAATCATTTCGTCTACTGCACCACCCGCCTTTATCATCAGCATAACTTTTCTTGGTTTCTCAAGCGAGGCAACCAGCTCTTCGATTGTTTTAGTACCTACAATTTTTTTACCTTTTGCCCTTCCGGCAACAAAGTCATTAACTTTTTGAGCCGATCTGTTATACACCGATACCTGAAAACCTTTACTCTCCATATTGAGAACAAGATTCTCGCCCATTACAGCCAATCCAATTAGTCCAATGTCAGATAGTGTTTTCATATTTCTTTATTTTGTAGTTAATTTTTCATTTAATGTTTGGGGTTCGACGGTTCGACGGTTCGGTGGTTCGACGGTGTAACATTGATTTCTATATTGCACTGTCGCACTGTCGCACCGTTGCACCGTTGTACCGTTGTACCGTTGTACCGTCAAACCGCCCTGCCATAATATTCCTTAACAATCTCATCCATAACCCAACTTGTCCTGGCAGCGCTGATTCCTGTGCTTGGTGAAACACCGGTGCCGTTAAGCGACTGTATTATCTTGTCAATGAGGTAGTACTGAACATGTTCAGGTCGCTCATTTATAAATTCCTGACGACCGTTTTCATTTTCAAGAACAATCGGAATGAAGCTGAATGTAGAAAATTTTATTGAGCCTTTCTCACCAATAATTTCAATTGTATCTCTTCCGCTTGCAAGAGGTACGCTGAAGCTCCATGTTGCAGTTCCGGAAATATTATTCTGAAAGGTAAATGATGCTGTAACAAAATCTTCAGCTTTATAAAGTCCTGACTGATTAAGTGCAATTGATTTAATGTTTTGTACAGGTCCGAAAACATAATCGAGCCAGTCGAGCTGATGTGAGCCTAAATCAAAGAAATGTCCCCCTCCGGAGATTTTCGGATCAACTCGCCAGGGTAAATTTCCGGATTTTTCGTTCTGCGATGGCGACTTGAAAAGCTGCATCTGGATAAAGAGAACTTTACCTATGCTCCCTTTTTCAATGAGATCTTTTACAAGCAGGAATCCCGGAAGGGCACGTCTGTAATAGGCAACAAAAACCGGGACATTATATTTCTCAGCAGCTTTGTTTATCCTGATACATTCAGAATGATTAACAGCCATCGGTTTCTCAATATAAGCAGGTTTACCGGCTTTAATGACTTCGATGGCATATTCAGCATGACTCCCTGGCGGAGTAGCAATATACACTGCATTTATCTCCTTATCGTTGATCAGATCTGAAGCTTTTGTATAAACTTTTGGCACATTATGCCTCGATGCATAATCTTCTGCCAGGGCTTTATTCCTGCGCATTACCGCAACCAGTTTTGAACCGTTAACTTTATTGAATGCAGGACCACTCTTCACTTCAGTCACATTTCCGCATCCGATTATTCCCCAGTTTATCATAATTTAATTAATCACTTAAGTTAGTCTTGATTTTGAAGTCCACAGGCCAAGTGCAGGATTTGAGATGTAAAATACTTCTTCTCCGTCGTTTAGCGTGTTAAATCCGTCTTTAAGTTTTTCAGGATTATATTTTTTTATCATACTCTTCAATTCAGCATATCCGAAATTTACAGATTCTATTTCATCTCTGGTAATTATTCCCGGACAATACGTTACTGAAAACCTTCCCTCTGTACTTCCATGTATAAGGTGAGCAGCTGCACTCAGATTATTTTCCAGTTCAGTATTATTCTTTAAAGAATTTAATGTTTCAGGAGTTCCGTTGTAACCATATTTCCTTATAAGTCTGTCTATCTCTTTGTCTTCTCCAAATTCCTTCAGTCCGGGCGCAAGCACAATAAGTTCCCCGTTATCGGCCATTGCCATTCGTGTACGGTATATACTCTTGTTTCCCAGCCAGGTACTTTTAAACTCAGAAGGATCAAGATAAACCACAACTTTTTTAAGAGGTTTTTCCAGAATCGAAAAGTTTACTTTCACAGAAAGAGCAGCTGCCTGAGTAAAGACTTCTTCATCATCTCCTATGTATAACCCTCTCATTACCAGTTTACCGTAATCATCGCGACCGATAACAGTATGAACATAAATTATAGGAAGGTGGCTGGTGAAATTCTCAGAAGCATAATTTAAAAGACTCCTTACCGGGTTTGAAGCTTTTCCCATAATTCTTTCCATGCCATAGACAGCTCCGATAAAATGACTTTTATTTATAGCCTCGGCTCCGCCGGTGCCAACAAAAAGATTCTTGTTATAATTAGCCATACCGATTACTTCATGCGGAACAACCTGCCCAACTGATATAATGAGATCGTGCCCTCCGTTAAAAACAAGCCGGTTTAACTGGGCTGGCCATGAATAATCGAGTGCTCCGTTAGTAATTTCAGAAACATATTTGCCCGGAACAGTGCCTATGGTTAAAACATCATTTCTAAAGTCGTGAACACGGAACAGAACTTTCGGAACACCTTTGAACATGCAATCCATTTGTTCGGTTGTAACAGGAGTATGAGTGCCTAGGGCAGGAAGGATATCTTTGAGTCCATCTTTATAATAATCATATATTAAGGATGTTAGCTCTCCTGCTCTTGAATGGAAACGGGTAAAATCAGGAGGGACCACAAGAACTTTTTTCCTCATGCCCAGCTTACTCAAAGCAGAATATAGTCCTGACTTTATGTCCTCCGGACTAAGTACTGTATTCTCTGATCCTGACTGAAAGTATATCATTATTTATTGTTTCTGGTTCCTGGTTTCTGGTTTCTAGTTACACCTCACATTTTACCATCCGTAGCTTTAGCGAAGGATGGCCTCACTCCTCACACTCCTGAATAAGCACTAAACCCCCCGTCAACAGGAATCACAATACCTGTTACAAATTTTGATAAATCCGAAACAAGGTAAATTAAGGTTCCGGTTAATTCTTCGGGCAGACAATACCTTTCCATTGGGGTGCCATTAATAATTTTTCTGCCCCTGGCTGTCAACTCCCCTGATTTCTCATCAATAAGCAAAAAACGGTTCTGATTGGTTAGAAGAAACCCGGGTGCTATTGCATTAACACGTACACCGGTTTTTGCAAAATGAACAGCGAGCCATTGTGTGAAATTATTAACAGCAGCCTTGGCAGCTGAATAGGCGACAATCTTTGTTAACGGTCTGTAGGAGTTCATCGATGAAATATTAATAATGACACCTGATTTGTTTTTTACCATGTCGGTAGCGAAAACCATTGAGGGAATAATTGTTCCCTTGAAGTTCAGATCAAAAACTTTATCGAATCCTTCTGTCTGAAGTCCGAAAAATGTGTCTTCGGAGTTTTCTCCGTCTGTACCCAGCATCATTTCAATTTTTGTGGTTGCAGCAGGTGAATTTCCTCCAGCTCCGTTTACTAGAATATCTACAGGACCAAATATCTCATGAATCTCTTTTTTTGCTGACTCCAGTGAGTCTTTGTCCAGGACACTTGCATAGACCCCAATGGATTGGGTTCCGGTCTCCTTTTCAATTTCAGCAGCGACAGCTATCGCCCTTTCTTTTTTATGGTCAAGAATAACTGTTTTTACACCCTGCAGAGCCAGAGATTTTGCCATTGTTGAACAAATTACTCCGGCTCCTCCGGTTATTACTGCAACCTTGTTTTTAATGTTTAATTCGTTCATTTCACGCAAAATTTACTTGGATACTTAATTTTCTACTTCTACTTTTTTGCCTCTCCCTAAATCCCTCCCCCGGAGTGGGAGGGACTTAAAACCGATATGCTTTTCTTTTGCCCCTCTCCCCCGGGAGAGGGGTTGGGGTGAGGCAAAATATTTTAAAATCCAAAATACTCTTTCGCATTTCTGTAAGATATTCCTTCAATAATCGGCTTGAGCAAATCATCATCATCGGGTATCATTCCCTTTTCAACCTCTTCACCTATATAATTACAGGCAATTCTCCTGAAATATTCATGCCTGGGGTAGGAGAGGAAGCTGCGCGAATCGGTGACCATCCCTATAAACCTTGCAAGTAATCCCAGCACCGACAGATCCTTTAAGTGTTTCTCCATCCCGAATTTCTGATCGAGGAACCACCATGCGGCCCCATACTGAACCTTTACCGGCAATGTACCATCGTTAAAGTTACCTGCCATTGTTATCATCATCTCATTATCAGAAGGGTTGAGGTTGTAAAGTATAGTTCTGCCGAGCATATTCATTGCATCGAGGCGGCTAAGAAATTTCGACATCTTAACAACATCCTGGGCCGGTCCGATTGAGTCCCAGCCCGTATCGGGCCCCATCAGGCTGAACATTCTTGCATTGTTATTCCTTATTGCTCCGACATGGAATTGTTGTGTCCAGCCTCTCTTACAATTCATTATACATAACCGGAGCATGATTGCAGTCCTGTATTTTTCGGTCTCTTCAGCCGATAAGTAATTGCCTTTCAGTAATTTACTCAGATATTTATCAGCTTCTTTGTCAGAGTAGTCTGTAAAATAAAATCTCTCAAGTCCATGATCAGCAAGCCGGCAGCCGTTTTCATGAAAAAAATTATGCCTGTTATCAAGAGCTTCCAGAAGTGAATCGAAGTTTTTTATTTCTACATTACTAACTGATTCCAGTTTAAGTATATAAGCGTTGAATTTTTCCGGATCATCAGTTTTTATAACATTATCAGGTCGCCAGGTTGGAAGAACTTTTGTGTCGAAAGTTTTTTTTAACTTCTGATGATGTTCAAGAGTATCTGTCGGATCATCAGTTGTGCAAATTACCTCAGCTTTCATTTTTTTTATCATTCCTCTGGTACTTAGCTCTTTCGTTTGCAGCATTCCGGAAGCTTTTTCATAAACTGACGATGCTGAAGCAGGAGAGAGCAGTTCTGGAATATTGAAATACCGGGCAAGTTCGAGGTGTGTCCAGTGGTAAAGAGGATTTCCTAAAGTATAAGGAACTGTTTTCGCCCACATCATAAATTTGTCTGCATCGGAGGCATTTCCGGTGCAATACTTTTCACTTATCCCATTCGTGCGCATTGCACGCCATTTATAATGGTCTCCTTCGAGCCATGCCTGAGTAAGATTTTCAAACTGCCTGTCTTCAGCTATCATTGCAGGCGAGAGGTGACAATGAAAATCTATAATCGGCTGGTTTCCGGAATATTTGTGATACAGCTTTTCAGCAGTCTTATTGCCAAGCATGAAATTTTCGTGGATAAATGGTTTCATATTTGGGAGGCAATTAAAAATATTATACTTTTGAATAATAGTTTCGTTAACGAACACGAAATTATTAAAATCAATTGAATATTCGTAATTTCATCGTTATTATTTCTGAATAATTATTTAACACTTATTTCAATGAAATACAGATCTTACGTGTTAGCTGCATTGATTCTTGTAGCAACACTATCCTCCTGCAGCCAGGGATATCTCAGGGTTGAAGGAAAAAAAATAGTTGACGGAAGCGGCAATTCCGTAATTCTCAGAGGCATAGGGTTGGGGGGCTGGATGCTGCAGGAGCCTTATATGCTTCAGTTGTCAGAAGTAGCCGGAACACAAACAGAAATTAAGAACAGGATCTCATCGCTTATTGGTGAAAAAGAATGTGAACTATTTTACACTAGCTACCTTGATAATTTGATCACTGAGCGTGACATCGATTCAATAAAAGCCTGGGGGTTTAATTCCATCAGGCTGCCAATGCATTATAATCTTTATACTCTTCCTATTGAAAAAGAGCCTGTGAAAGGAGAAAATACATGGCTGACCACCGGATTTGAGCTTACAGACAACCTTCTGAAATGGTGTAAGAAAAATGAGATCTATCTTATTCTTGATCTGCATGCAGCACCGGGTGGTCAGGGCAACGACAGACCTATTGCCGACGTTGATACCCTCAAGCCTCAGCTTTGGGAGAGTGAAGATAATATGAATAAAACAGTTGAGCTCTGGAAGAAGCTTGCTGAACGTTATGCTGATGAAGTATGGATTGGCGGTTATGATCTTATTAATGAAACAAATTATAAGATGGAAGGAAATCTGCCCCTTAAAAAGCTATATCTGGAAATTACTTCAGTGATAAGAGAAGCGGATAAGAATCATATTATTTTTATTGAAGGCAACCAGTTTGCCAATGATTATGAGGGGCTTACTCCGCCATGGGATAATAATATGGCCTACAGCTTTCACAAATACTGGAATCCGACCACAATCGAGACTATTCAAAAATACCTCGACATCAGGGAGAAATATAATATTCCATTCTGGATAGGAGAATCGGGTGAGAATACAAATACCTGGTTCAGGGAAACTGTAACGCTGCTTGAGGAAAACAATATAGGATGGGCATGGTGGACAATTAAAAAGATCGGATCAGAAAGCAGTCTGATGACAATTACCGAGCCAGCCGGGTATAAAAATGTTAAAGATTTCTGGCAGGGAACCGGTCCTGCACCTTCTGCAGAAGAGGCCAGGGCAACATTTATGGAACTGGCGGAAAATGTTAAAATTGAGAAGTGTAAGGTTAATTACGGTGTGCTTGAGGCACTCCTTGGAAGACGGTAGACAGGAGTCGGAAGTCTGAAGACCGAAGTCAGTGGAAAGAAGGTAAGAGCGTAGAGCGTAAAGCGTAGAGAAAAAGTAATTGGATTTCAGCTGCAGAGCAGCGAACTATTTGTAGAAACAAATTTCACCATAAAATACGCGCCGGAGCGGTTGTATGCTAAATAGTTTAAACTGGCACCGGCGCTGAAAGAAAACGGGAACAACGAAGACAGGCAAATTAATTAATTGATTTACCACTTTATAATTGAGAGATGAAAACAGATCTAAGATATGCCGCTCACCCTGATGATGCAAAGAGCTATGATACAGAAAGATTAAGGAAAGAATTCCTTGTCGAAAAGCTTTTCATTAAGGATGAAATTGTTCTTGTTTACTCATTATACGACAGGTATATTGTCGGGGGGGCAATGCCGGCAGACAAAAAATTGAAGCTTGAGAGTCCCGATGAGCTTAAATCGCAGCAGTTTCTTAACAGACGCGAGCTTGGGATAATCAATGTCGGGGGAGAGGCTCTGATTGAAACCGCCGGAAAACAGTTTAATCTCGGATATAAGGAGGCTCTATACCTTGGAATGGGTACTTCGGATGTTACTTTTTCCTCAGTGAATAAATCAACCCCGGCAAAACTATACATAAATTCAGCTCCTGCTCATCATTCGTATCCTTCAAAGAAAGTTACTGTGGCCGATGCGGAAGTTGTTACTCTTGGTGGCCCAGAGAATGCAAATGCTCGAACAGTTAATAAGCTGCTTGTGAACAGCGTTGTTGAAACATGCCAGCTGCAGATGGGATTGACAGAACTTAAACACGGAAGCGTTTGGAATACAATGCCTGTACATACTCACAACCGGAGGATGGAGGCTTACTTTTATTTTGAAGTGCCTGAGAAGCAGGGAATCTGTCACTTTATGGGCGATCCTGATGAGACCAGGCATATCTGGATGAAGAATGAACAAGCTGTATTATCACCTTCATGGAGTATTCACAGTGCTGCAGGTACTTCGAATTACTGTTTTATCTGGGGCATGGCTGGTGAGAATCTTGATTATGGAGATATGGATGTACGTCATCCGGATACTTTGAAATAGTTAAATCCGCCCCCAAACCCCCTAAAGGGGGCTTAATTCCTGTTTATAATTGTATTTTACTTATATTTAGGAAGTTAACCCCCCTTTAGGGGGGCAGGGGGCAACATATATGATAGCGAAAATACAAATGTAATATGAAAGACTTATTCGATCTCACAGGAAAAGTGGCCTTAGTAACAGGCGGTACACATGGCATTGGTCTGGCAGTCGGGATACTGTTTGCAAAAGCCGGCGCAAAAGTGTGTGTGAACGATTTGCAGGAAGATAAACTTCAGAGTTGTAAGGATAGTTTCACGCAGGAGGGCCTTGAGGTTTTTACTCTTAAGTTTGATGTTACTGATGAATCTGATGTTGATAAGGGTATTTCTATGATTGAAAAAAAAGTCGGGCCGGTTGACATTCTGGTTAATAATGCAGGTATTATTAAGCGGATTCCAATACTCGAGATCTCACTTGCTGACTTTAAGCAGGTAATTGATGCTGACCTTATTGCACCGCTTATAATCTCAAAGAGAGTTGCTCCAAATATGATAAAAAAGCGTGCCGGGAAAATCATAAACATGTGCTCAATGATGAGTGAATACGGACGTAACACAGTTTCTGCCTATTCATCAGCCAAAGGAGGTCTGAAGTTGTTAACTCAGAATATGACATGCGAATGGGCAAAATATAATATCCAGATTAACGGCGTTGGTCCGGGTTACATAGCCACCACACAAACAGCCCCAATCAGGGAGAATGGTCATCCTTTCAACGACCTTGTAATGACCCGTACACCAGCCGGACGATGGGGAGAACCTGAAGATGTTGCAAATGCAGTTCTTTTTCTGGCATCACAGGCCAGCAATTTTGTAAACGGACATATCCTTTATGTCGACGGCGGCATTCTTGCAAATTTCGGGTATGTGAAGGGCGAGAATGATATTTAGTCGTTATGTGGAAATTCTATGCTTATTGCCCTGTTAGAAGTTTTTAATACCTGGACAATTGAATAGGTTACTTCAGATAGTACCTCATTACTATTGTGAGTCCTATCGACTGAATAGTAACTTTTGTGCTTCCTCCCATAAGACTGCTTAAATGATCTGCATCTGGCGAAAGCTGAAAGTTATCAGGGGAAGTATAATTTGAGATATTCGATAAAGACCTGATGTAACTTACACCGAAAGCAAGTTGGATTTTTTGCTGAATGAAATAATCTATTCCTGCATTAAACGAGAAATTGAAAATTATTGGTTTCAGTTCAAGATCACCTTCACCACTATTAGACAGATTACTTGGGAAACCATAGGCCGGAAGATTTTCAAATACTACATTATATGCCGGATAATAGCCTTTATATGTGAAGGTTCCATTGCTGTTAAAGTCTTTATTTACAGGAAATGAAAGGAGTACACCAGGCTGTAAATAGAAACCTAATTTTTCATTCATCGGGAGCCTTGCAATAATATTTAACGGTACAATTAAAGTTCCGATTTTCTGAGTCTCCGTAATATCAGAACCACTGATTCTCATTTCATATAATTCATTTTCCGAATCGGTTGAATTGAGTTTATTCTGATATGAGCCCAGGGTTTGTTGTGAAGTATATGAGATCAAACCAATCCCTGAAGAAAATCCGAGATTTTCTGATAAAAAGTATCCAATATCTAAAATACCAATGAAAGAACCCTTCTTTTCGGTTATCAGTTCCGAAATGGATAATGTTCCTGAATTAATTATGCCTGACCTGGATGGCCCAACACTTATGCCTGCAAACAATCCTGGTTTTTCACCTTTGTTGGTACTGGTCCCCTGAGAAAACAATTCACTGTGAAAGCAAAAGAGAAGTAGTACCGGAAGAAATATAATTCTGATTTTTATCATTATGACTTTCATACTGATTTTCTTTTTTATTTGATTTTTACTTTGTCACTATAAGCTTTGCAGTATACAAATCGTTATTTTTTAGTAATACATTTACAACGTAAACTCCTTTATTCAGGCTGTTTACCGGTATCGTTTTAAGAAGTTCACCTTTTACTGATTCAGCCTCGAATTCCATAACTTTAATACCTGATGAATTAGTGATAGTTATAACTGCACTTCCTTCTGCATCATCATCCAGTTTTATTGAAAAGCTTTCTGATGATGGGTTTGGAAATAGTGCAAGAGATTTTGCACCGCCTATTGATATTATATTAGAATAATTCTTACATCCGTTTTTATCGATAGTTTCTACTTTGTAAACACCTGGTTGTTTATTAGTTACATAATACTGACTGGTTGCGCCGGGAATTACTGAATTACCTGTGTACCATTGGTAAGCGGTAATTGAATCACCTATATTAGAACAAACGAGAATATCTGACCATTTTGCCTTGATTTTTGGAATAACTCCCGGCTTAAGAACCTGAATCACAATATTGCCTGAAGATGTTGAAATACAACCAGATGAATTGGTTATAATATAGGTATAAGTCCCCGGTGGCAAGTCTGTAATTGTTAAACTGGTTCCGGTTCCTGTAGTTGTTATTCCTCCCGGAGTTCTTGTAAGTGTCCATGTGCCTGTTCCCGGAAGCCCGGTAAGTAAAACACTTCCTGTTGGTGAAGGACAAGTTGGCTGAGTAATTGTTCCAACTTCAGGAGCTGTTGGTACTGCAGGTTGCGGATCTATGATAATATTTGCAGAGGCTGCTGAAATGCACCCTGATGCATTAGTTACAGTAAATGTATAATTTCCGGTGGCAAGACTTGTGATCGTATAACTTGTTCCGCTTCCAGTTATAGTACTTCCTCCTGGGCTTCTTGTTAGTGTCCATGTACCTGTTGCAGGCAGATCACTTATAATAACACTGCCTGTTGCCTCCAGGCATGTTGGATTTGTTACTGTACCAATTGAAGGAGTATTTGGTGTAGCCGGGTTTGTATAAATTATAACCTCAGCTGATGGTACTGAGGTACAATTTACAGCATTACTTACAGTGAATGTATATGTTCCTGCCGGAAGTCCGGAAATGGTGGTGCTGGTACCGCTGCCTGTTGACAAAGTTCCTCCCGGAATTCTCGTTATTGTCCAGGTATCGGCATCAGGCAAACCATTCAAAACAACACTTCCGGTTTCGGAGGAACATGTTGGCTGGGTTATTGTTCCGGGAGCTGGTGCTGGAAGGGAAGTAGGCTGAGCGTTTATTACAATATCTGATGATGGGAGCGAAATACATCCCGAACCTTCAACAACAGTATATGTGTAGGTCCCTGCTGCCAGATCTGATATAGTTGTACTTGTTCCCGTTCCGGTAGTTATTGTTGCGCCCGGAGTTCTTGTTAATGTCCAGGTTCCTGTTGCAGGCAACCCGGAGAGGTTAACACTTCCTGTTGCAACACTGCAGGTCGGTTGAGTAATTGTTCCAACAATTGGAGTTGCAGGTGTTGCAGGCTGGATATTAATAGCAATTTCCGGAGATGAAGAGGAAGTGACTCCCAATGAATTGGTTACAGTAAAAGTGTAAGTTCCGGACAGAAGATCTGAAATGGTGGAACTTGTTCCTGTTCCGGTTGTTATAGTTCCTCCGGGTGTCCTGGTTATTGTCCATGTCCCGGTTGAAGGCAATCCATTTAAAACTACACTGCCTGTTGCTATAGAGCATGTAGGTTGCGTTATAGTCCCCAGTGTTGGAGGAGTAACATTTTGTATTGTGTTTCTGAGAACTGAAAATGAAGCTCCTCCATTATTTGCAGATAAAATATCAAGCTTGCTGTCACCAT
>JFJP01011086.1_pt1 | contig 56675 bp, 43 predicted proteins | sample 431651 | NCBI WGS metagenome assembly JFJP01 (sample SAMN02602958, study PRJNA72255) | Microbial mat metagenome, whole genome shotgun sequencing project. | biome: fresh water; feature: sink hole; material: water; isolation source: purple microbial (photo- and chemosynthetic) mats found in... | reverse complement strand
CCACGCCGACCGTCATCAACCTGGGCGACAACGCGGCCCCGGTCCGCGACCAGGGCGGGGACTACCGCAATCTGGTGCTCGATTTCGGCGCCGTGCAGTCGTTGGGCGCCGCCTACCTGTACGTCGACCGCCGCCTGACCTTCCTGCCGCAGTTGATGGCCTGGGATCTCTATTTTTCGGACGACGCCGAGGGATTCGACTGGGGACTGCCCGTGCCGGCGGGGCAGTGGTCCGCCACCTGGTTCGAACTGGAAACCGGGCGCCAGGGCTGGGAAATCCGTTTTGCCGGCGGCGAAGTGACGCACCGTCGTCTGAAGCTCGTGAACCGCAAGCTCGGGCCAACGATGGGCGATCTGTTCGTGACCGAACTCGAACCGTTCACCACGACGCTCAGCACCGAACCCGAACTCCGGTCGCGACAGGATGCTGAACGGGGAACTCGCCTACGCGCTGCACCCCAGGCTGCGATTCCGCTACGGCGCATCACTGGACCGGCGCGACCAGGGAGGCGATGACGGCCGCCTGAACCGGACGAACAACACCGTTACCATGGACTGGCGTCGCAACAGCTGGCTCCTGTCGGGGCAGCTGCAGGCCAATCGCGAAAGCGCGCCCGGCGACCTGGACACCGACTCGAACACCCGCCTGCTGTCGCTGTCCAGGCGCGGAACCGGGCGCCTCGGCGCGAACCTGTCCTGGATGGTGACCGAGGATGACAACTACAACGCCCGCTACCGGACCGAAGCGGTCACCGCCGATGCGACCTGGCGCGCGGCGCCGGCGCTGACGTTCTCGCAGAAGCTGTCGCGTGGCTGGCGCAAGAGTGATTTCGGCACGGGCGATTCCGACTCGTGGGTGCTGTCTTCGGAGATCCAGAGCGCCCCGCGGCCGAGCCTGCGCGTGGATCTGCGCCGCACCGAACGGTGGGTCAGCCAGGAAGCCGGCGTCGGGTTCACGACCTACAGCGAGAGCCAGGCGGACGCGAACTGGGAGATCATGCCCCTGCTGACCTGGAACGGGCAGGTCATCAGCCAGAAGCGCGACGAGCGCGACTGGATGATCCGGAACAGTCTGGCCTGGACGCCCCTGCCCGGTGGCAGCATGGCCCTCAGCTTCCAGGCCAGCGACTACCAGGATTCGAGGACGGACCAGATGCGTCGCGGCGCCGGCGCCACCGCCGACTGGCGGCCGCGGCCCCGGTTGACCCTGTCGGGCAGTGTCGACAAGAGTTTCGAACGGCTGGCGGGCCGTGACAGCTGGCCCCTGAGCTTCCAGTTCCGGGGATATTGGACATTCTGACCGGCGCTTCGCAGGTTTGGGCGGCGACAAGGCGGCCCACGGGAAAGGATCAGGACATGGTGAGCAAGCGATGCCGATGGTGGGCCGTGTTGATGTTGGCGGGAGCGCTCGCCCTGACCGGGGGCTGTTCCCCCCGCGCGAGTGAATTCCTGCGCGACGACGTCGACTTCAGCTTCATCCGACGCGTGGCCATCTACCCCTTCTTCAATCTCACCCAGGACATCTTCGCGGCCCAGAAGGTGCAGTCGATCTTCGTCACCGAGATCCTGGAAACCGGCGAACTCGAAGTGGTCGACCGCGGCGAAATGCTCGCCGCCGTCTCCGAGCTCAAGCTGGCGCCCGACATGATCCTCAGCCCGCAGCAGGTGATCGATCTGGCGAAGCGGCTGGAAGCGGATGCCCTTTTCTTCGGCACGGTCGAGGAGTACGGCCTGGAGCGCACGTCCCGCGATGCCACGCACGTCGTCACGGTCAACTACCAGTTGAACGAAGCCGAGACCGGCCGCACGGTCTGGTCGTCGCAGGCGCGCACCGATGGTGCCTCGCTGATGCGCAAGCTCTTCGGCGGCGGCAGCGCCAGCCTTTACGAGGTCGCACGCGCCAATGTGCGCGCAGCGCTGGGGACTCTGTTCTGATGAAGAAGCCGGCAGACAGGATCCGGCTCGCGATTCTGACCGGACTGGCTCTGGCCGGCTCCGTCCTGTCCGGCGTTGCACCCAGCCCGGCCGCCTCGGTGGAGACGATGCCGCCGGCCACCATGGCCCTGGTGCTCCACCTCGAAGGCGGCCCGATCCCGGAAATGCCGGCGGATGCGGCCGAACTGCGGCAGGCCGCCCACGGTGTGCTGGCCGCGCTGACCGGCGCCGCCGGAACCCTGGTCAGCGACCGCTCGCTGACCGAAGACCTCGTCCGTCGCCACCGCATCCGCACCGGCGGCACCCTGACCCCGGAATTCCTGGCCGGCGTGCGCGAGGAACTCGGCGCGCCCACACTCCTGTCGCTCTCGCTTTCGGTCGACGGCGGCCAGCTCGTCGCTTCGTTTCATGCCGTGGACGCGGCGACCGGACGGGTCATGGCCGTGGGCGTGGCTGAAGCCGCCCTGGACGGAAGCGACTGGCACCGAATCCTGATCGACGTTCTGCGGCGGGCCTTTCCGAACGCCCTGACTCCCCTGGATCCGGCGCCGGCGCTGCTCATCCTGCCGGGTCGCGGCGTGGGACTGGACCCGTTGGCGACACGGGCCGCGACGAACTGTGTCCTGGATGCCGCGTTGAAGGACGGCCGTTGGATGATCGTCGATCCGGCGCTGGTCAACGCCGCGGCGGCCGCCGCCGGACGCGATCTGGGGCGCCTCGATGCCGACGGGCGCTCGGCGCTGATCCGCGAATTCGGCACGCCCTGGGCGATCGTTCCCGAAGTCGTGTCCTTCGGTTTTTCGGCGGCGCCCCGGAGTCGGCAGTTGCCGGACGGCGAAGCGACCACCAACCGCCGCGGGGCCGCCGAAGAACTTGTTCTGACGTTGCAACTGGTCGATCTGCGCACGGGAATCGTGGTGGGCACGCGGTCGTTTCGCGCCTCCGGCGAGCGCGGATCCGGCTGGTTCGGCCTGACGGAAGCACGGACACTGCTCGGCCAACTTCGCGAAAGCGCCACGGAACTGTGGCCGGATTTCCACCGCATTCTGGAGGACGCCACCTCATGACGAATACCACGCGCGCACTTTCCCGGGTCCTGTTCCTGGCCGTGTTCCTGGCCACAGGCGCCCTGCTGACGACGGCGGCGGCCGCGGCGACCGCGCCCGCCGGCCAACGCCCGACGCCGTTGGCCCTGGTCGGCCCCGATACGCTGACCACCAATGATCTGGAGATCGAACTGGCGCTCATGCGTGTCCGCAACGTCGACAACGCGTCGGCCCAGCCCATCGAGCCGCGCGATGTCCTGAAGCGCATGACGCAGAATCAGCTGATCGTCCAGGAAGGTTACCGGATGGGCCTGGAGCAGGAGTTCTCGGTGCGCAACCAGACTGCCGAATCCGTGCGGAACGAATGCATGAAGGCGCTCCTGGACTCGGTCGTGTTGTCGATCCCCGCCGAGGCAAAGGACGTGCACGAGAAGCGGCGCCTGGCCGTGAAGAACTATCTGGACCGTCTGGCCCGCACCTGGGGGGCCAGCGTCGATTCCACCCTGCTGCGCTCGCTTGATTTCGGTTCGGCCGATCCGGCCGAGCAGACCCGTTTGCGCGAGAGCAAAGCCGTTCTGGCCCGCCTGAGCCCCACCCGGACGCTGACGGTGGCCGATTTTTCGCGCGAACTCCGCTTCGTCGAATTCCACGGTCTGGTCGGCAAGCCGGACGCGGCCGAGCGCCGGGACAAGGTCTTGCGCGAGTATTTCTCCGAGTACCTTCTCAACCTGCAGTTGAAGGCTCAGCGCATGGACCAGACGCCGCGCATGAAACTGCTGCGCCGGCGGCTGGAACGCAACGCCGTGCTCGAGGAAGGACTGCGCGTCCTGCTCACGGTCGAGTTCGCGCCGACCGAGGCCCAGATCAAGGCCTACTACAAGGAGAATGCGGCCGAAGTGACACCCCCGGCGCGCATCAAGGTGGCCAGTCTCAAGGTCGCCACCGAGGAGATCGCCGCCGAACTGCGCATCAAGCTGCTCAAGGGCACCACCGCAAAGTGGCTGGCCGCCAACGACGCCCGGGTGGTCAAGGGCGCTTCGCCGTTTCCCGCGGACTGGATCGATCCCGAGGCCATCGGCCTCAAACGAGGCGAACTCAGCGTCGGCGAGGTCCCCAATCCCTATGGCGTGCCGGGTGGCTGGGTGGTCGCGCAGATCACGGAAATCGAGAAGACACAGCCGCAACCGCTCGACACCTGCCGGGACCGCATCCTTTCGCTGATGAATCGCGAGCAGACGCGCGGCCATCTCATGGAGATCCTCGACCGGCTGGAAGTCGAGTCGCCGATCACGATCCTGCCCGGAGCCGAAGCCGAAGTGACCCGGATCCTGGCCGAAACCGCCGCGGCCGAAGACAAGACCAAGACCGAGACCGGGACGGCCGCACCGGCCGCCCGTTGACCGCTACAGGAGGAAGAACCGTGGATTGCCATGGCGCCCGCATTCCCGTGCCGGAGAACCACCGCCGCACGTCGATCGTCGCGAACACGCTGGCCGTCGCCCTGACGCTGTCGCTGGCCCTGACGCTGAGCGCCGGGCCGTCGCAGGCCGCCGGCGCCTTCAAGGGCAAGGGCTGCGTCGACTGCCACAAGGAAGATGTGGCCAAGGTGCCCGATCGCCATGCCCACCAGCCGTTCGCCACCGGCGATTGCGAAGGCTGCCACCGCCGACACGGCGTGATCGGCAAGCTGGTCCTGAAAGCGTCGGGACGCGATCTGTGCCTGACGTGTCACGAGGACTATAAGGCTCTGTTGGAGAACAAGGTCGTCCACGAGCCCCTTCGCACCGTCGGCTGCGCGGGCTGCCACGCCGCGCACGGGTCGGGCCAGCCCGGCCTGCTGCCGGTCGCCGGTGACGACGCCTGCTTCGCCTGCCATGAAGCCGGAATGTTCCAGCGCAAGATCGTGCACCGGCCTCTGGCCAAGGACGGCTGCGTCGCCTGCCACGATCCCCATGCTTCGCCCAATCCCGGACTGCTGAAGGTGGCCGGCGACGGGCTGTGCGTGGGCTGCCACGCCGACGCCAAGAAGCTCGCGCGCTCGCACAACGGCAACGAATCGTTGACCGGCTGCGTGTCTTGCCACGATCCCCACAGTTCGGCGCTGCCGGGGTTGCTGCATGCCGTGCAGCATTCGCCGGTCGTCGACGGTGACTGCGCGTCGTGCCACACGGCGGGCGCCGACGGCAAGCTGGCGCTCAGCCAGCCCGTGGCCAGCCTGTGCATCGAGTGCCATGACGATCCGGCCGGCAAATCGAAGTTCGCCCACCAGCCGGCCGAGGACCGGGAGTGCACGGCCTGCCACGCGCCCCACGGCAGTTCGCAGAAGGCAATGCTGACCACCGGCGAACGCAGGCTGTGCCTGGAATGCCACGACGAGGTCTCTTTCACGCAGCCGGTCCGGCATTCCCCGATCGAGGATGGGACCTGCTCCACCTGCCACGCCGCGCACGGTTCCGACCGCAAGGGACTGCTGAAGGACGACACCAACACCCTGTGCGCCTCGTGCCACGACGGCATCATTCCGACCTCGAGCACGGCCGTGATCCACGCGCCGCTGGTCAAGCAGTCGTGCACGGCGTGCCATGAGCCCCACAGTTCGAGCCGCAAGGCCCTGCTGAGCAAACCGCTCGGCCCCCTCTGCCTGGGCTGCCATACCAAGGTCCAGTTGGAACTGGCCTCGGCATTCCCGCATGTCGTCGCCTCGCGAGGCGACTGCCTGGCCTGCCACACCCCGCACGCGGGCGAGCGCGCGGGGCTGCTGACCGCCGAACCGGCGGCCCTGTGCGCCAAGTGCCATGCCGATTTGTCCGTCCAGCCCAAGGGCGGCACGCTGCACCCGCCGGCAGCGGAAGGTGCCTGTCTGGACTGCCACCTGCCGCACGGCGGCGACGTCGACGGACTGTTGCGCAAGTCCGCCGCGGCCACCTGCGCCGATTGCCACGACATCGCGTCGCCGCAGACCGCCGGCTGGCGCGAACACCGGCCTGTGGCCGACGGCAACTGCGTGGCCTGCCACGATCCGCACCGTTCGGCGGAGAAGTCCCTGCTGACGCACGAGAGCGGCAAGCTGTGCGGACTGTGCCACGAAGGCATCGCCGATCCTGCGGGCGCCGTCTCGGTGCACCCGCCCAGCCGCGACGCCTGCCTGGACTGCCACCTGCCGCACGGCGGTCAGGGCGTGGGCTTCCTGCGGCAGCCGGCTCCGGCCCTGTGCTTCACCTGCCACGACGAGAAGAGCGCCGGCTTCTCGGCGGCGCACCTCGGGCGCGATCCCCTGGAGCTGGATTGCCTGGGCTGCCACGAGGCCCACAACGCCGCCGTGCCCGGCCTGCTGGTCGCCGAGGCCCACCCGCCGTTCGGAGACCGCGAATGCGCCACCTGTCATGAGGGCTCCGCCCCGGTGGCCGACCAGAAGACCCTGTGCTTCCAGTGCCATGACGGCCTGCCCGACCCCGCCGCGGTCGGCAAAACGGTGCACGCGCCGTACGCCGAGGGCGACTGTTCCGGCTGCCACAATCCCCATGTCGCCCGCGGCCCCCACCTGTTGTCGGCCCCGACGACGGGACAGTCCTGTGCCGCGTGCCACGACCTGTCCACCCTGGCCCCGCTCCCGGAATTGGCGCACACGCCGGTGCGCGACGGCAAATGCGAGGCCTGCCACAGCCCGCACGCCTCGGACCAGCCGAACCTGCTGCTGAGCACGCCCGGAGCCCTGTGCGCGGGCTGCCACCAGGAGATCGAGGAGCTCAAGAAGTCCCCGGTCGTGCATGCGCCGCTGCGTTCGGGCAATTGCGCCCGCTGCCACGACCCGCACGGCGGTCCGGTCGCCATGAGCCTGCGCCAGGCTCCGCGCGAGTTGTGCGTGCAGTGCCATGCCACATCCGGCCTGGCGGCCAAGCACCGCGGCTTCCCGGTGGCCGAATCCGATTGCGCCGGCTGCCACGCCCCGCACGCGGCGAAGAAGCCGAATCTGCCGCACGAACAGGTGCACGCTCCGTTCGGCGACGGCAATTGCGCCGCCTGCCATGCCGGAACTTCCGTCGGCACCAAGCAGCCCCAGCCGGCGCTGTGTCTGGGCTGCCACCTGGGCATGGCCGAGGACCTCAAACTGGGCACGCTGCACGCGCCCCTGGCCGGTGAGAAGGCCTGCACGGTCTGCCACGCCGCCCACACCTCACCGTTCGCCCCGCTGCTGCCCCGACGCCAGGTCGCCGTCTGCGGTACCTGCCATCAGGCGCAAGCTGATCTGACCCGAACGGCCGCCCACCGGCACCCGCTGGTCGATGAGCGGGAGTGCACCGTGTGCCACAACCCGCACCTGACGTCGGTCGAAAAGGCCGCCGCCGGCGCCGACAGCGTCCGGACCGGACCGCGCGAAGTCTGCCTGGACTGCCACTCCTACCGCGACCACTCGGACCATCCGATGGGCGCCGACACCCTGGATCCGCGCACCGGACAGAAAATGGTCTGCGCCAGCTGCCACAACCCGCATGGTTCGGTGTTCGTGCGGTTCCTCAATGAGGATCCCAAGGGCAAGCTCTGCGTCGGCTGCCACACCGACAAGCTGCGCCAGAAGAGGGAGTAGGCGCAGCCGGCGCATGACATCCCCGTGACAAAACCCCGCCACAGGGGGCGGTGACAAGATGATGACAGGCCGGGTGACCGGCCTGTTGTCGTACCCCCTGCGACCCCATTCGCAATCGCATGATTTTCAACGATTTAACAAATGATATTGTTTTTCATGCACATCGAGCGAGGCGTTGTTTATTTTTTCGCGATTTCATTGACTTCCTCCACCCATGTGGTATGATATCCCGGTGACAAATGAACCGCCCTGAACGGCCGAAACGTCGCCAATTTTGATAGAAGCGTGCAGAATGCCAGTTCTTCGCCCGACAGCTCGCCCCGGACACCTCGGCAACCGTGTTGTTTTCGTAACAACCATGGTGGCGGTCGTCCTGTCGGGCCTGGCGACGGGCGCCCAGGCCGGCTTCACGATCCGCTACGAACGGGGGCTTGAGCTGACGCGCAGCCGCGAAGGCCAGCTGCACCCGGTTTCGGTGACCTGCGATCCGGTCAGCGGTGAAATCTGCGTGACCGAGTCGATGCATGCTTCCCTGCATGTCTTCAATGCCGCCGGGATCGAGACTTTCCGCACGGGCGGCTTCTCGGGCCTGACCCTGCCCAACGATGGCGCCGTCGACGCCGAGGGTCGTCTGGTCGCCGCGATGATGGTCGACGGGGCCATCGGCACCATCGTCCGGCTGAACATCTACGGTGAGCCCGACGGCTTCCGGCCGGAACCTGCTGCCGCGGAATGGAACCCCGACCATCTGCTGATCTGCCGCGACGGCCACTATCTGACCCTCGATTCCGCCGCCGCCCTGCTGGCCAAGCACGATGCCGCCACCGGCGCCCTGCTGTGGGCCCGCACCCTGGGCGACGAAGAGACCCGCGACAAGGCCTTCGGCCGCCCGGTCCAGATGGCCGACGGCACCTTCCGCATCCCCGGCGGCGAACTCCACCGCGTCCTGGTCGTGGCCGAAGACGGCACGTTGACGGAGTCCTTCGGCCGGTTCGGCACGGCCGCCGGCCGCATGGTGTTCCCGGTGGCGGTTGCGGCAGGTCCGCAGGGCAGCCTGCTGGTGCTCGACCGCATGCGCCACAAGGTCATGGTTTTCGATGCGACGAACCGGTTCATCACCGAATACGGCTCGATCGGCGATGCGCCGGGCCGTTTCTACCACCCGGTCTCCCTGGCCACCGATGGCGCGGGCCATTTCTACGTGGCGCAGGGTTTCCGGGGACGTGTGCAGGTATTCAGCGTCCAGGCCGACGGGGCGGATGAATAGAAGCCCGGTTTCGCCGGGCCGCGATCAGGAATCGCGCAGTCAGGGACCGTACGGACACGGGGAGGTCGAAAGCGATCGCACGGGCACTGCAGGCACTGCGGCCGCAGGCCGGAAGACAAGATCCGCAGGAGAGACTGCGCCGCGGCGCAGAAGCTGGAAACACGTAACTGGAGGCTCAATCGTGAAGACGTTCATCAAGCTGACTCTGGTTCTCGCGCTCGGCCTGTCGGCCAGCTCGGTCCTGGCCTTCCATGACGGCGGCGTCGCCGAATGCGCTGGCTGCCACACCATGCACAACAGCCAGGACGGCGCCCTCGTCGACGCCGATCATCCGAACGGCAACGCCTACCTGCTGAACAACGGCACCCCCTCGGACACCTGCCTGCAGTGCCATGCCAACTACGGCCAGCACCGTCAGGGCTCGGGCTTCGGCCCCGGCGGCGACTTCTACTGGGTGACCCGCACGTTCAGCTGGACCGGACACGGCTCGACTGTCGTCAGCACCGGCGACAGCCACGGCCACAACGTGATCTCCCCCGCCTACGGCATCGCCCAGGACGGCGTGCTGTCCGCGGCTCCCGGCGGCGACTTCCTGAGCGCTCGTCTGGGCTGCACCAGCTGCCACGACCCCCACGGCAACCAGAACTTCCGCCTGCTGTATGGCAACGACCAGGGCCCCAACTACAGCGGCTCCCGCTACAACTTCACGGCCGACGCGCCGATCGCCAAGGGCAACTCCCGCACGACGTACACCACGTCCGGCGGCGAGACCGACCTGAAGCACACCGTCTACAAGAGCGGCATGAGCGAATGGTGCGCGAACTGCCACACCGACCTGCATGACAACAACACGACCAACTTCGTGCACCCGACCCGCGCGATGGGCTCGGAGATCGCCGGCAAGTACAACGCGTATGTGAGCTCGGACAACCTGACCGGCGGCAGCGCGGCCACCTCGTACCTGGGCCTCGTGCCCTTCGAAGCTGTCAATGCCGACCTGGCGACGGTCAGCACGACGAACTACACGACCGGCCCCACCGGTGTCGACCAGGTCATGTGCCTGAGCTGCCACCGTGCGCACGCCTCGCCGTTCGCCGACTCCGCCCGCTGGGACATGAGCGAGACCTTCCTGGCCGACTCGCACCCCTCAGTGACGGACATCAACTTCCTGCAGACCGACGTCGACCGGAAGTACTACAACTACACGCTGGTTCAGAACCAGCGCTCGCTGTGCAACAAGTGCCACGTCAAGGACTACGACGACGAGGCCTACGGCCTGTAGGACGACGCGGACGACAGGTTTCGATCCTTGGGCGGTGCCCGCCCCGTGATCGGACGGACCGCAAAGACGGTGATTCCTGAGTCGGGCCCCGCGACCTAGCGCCGCGGGGCCCTTCTTCCGATATTCGGCGGTGCCAATTTCCGCTTGAACGTGTTAGAATCCACCTGTTGCAAACGGTTTGTGATGTTCGAGGTGGTTGAGCAGTGGCTGCATTTTCCGGTCCCCCCACCCATACTCTGCCGTTCGACGGCTCCCGTCGACGGGCCGGGCGCCCCCTCGCGGTCGCTCTGGCGCTGGCGTCGGTTCTCGTCTTTCCGGCGCTGTCCGTGCAGGCAGCCGGCTTCCATCGCGGCGGTGTGGGATCCTGTTCCCAGTGTCACATCACGCACGATGGCGACGGCGGCGCGATCGCCCTCGACGGAACCAGACCTCTTCTGCTGGCCGCCAGCGCCACCGACGTGTGCCTCCTGTGCCACGGCGAAACCGGTGTGTTCGGGCTGGATCCCCGAACGCCGCCACGCGAACTGGGCGGCGGCAATTTCGTCTTCCTGCTCGAGGACAATCTCAACGACGCCGCCGACGGCCGGACGCAGCCCATCAGCGGCCAGGCCGCCGGGCACAGCATCGTTTCGCTGTCGCGCGGGACGACCGCGGACGCACGCTGGGATCGTGCGCCCGGCGGCATCTTCCCGTCGCACGAGCTTGGCTGCACCAGCTGCCACGACCCCCACGGCAATTCCTCGTTCCGCATGTTGCGGGGCCCCGGATCCGAAGCCAGCGGCCAGATGCCATTCTATTTCCCGGCTCCGGAGGCTCTCGGGCTGGACATCAGCGACGCAACCGTGCGTGAATCGGCAACGTCGCACACCGCCTACCTGTCCGGTGTTTCAACGTGGTGCGCCAATTGCCATGGCCTGTACCATCAGGACAGCGGCGAGGCGCTCTTTGAGCACCCGGTGGAAAGCATCCTGGACAGCGGCCAGAAGCGTCGCTACAACATGTACGAAGGGGACGCGAATCCGCAGGGCGGCACCTTCGCCACCGCATATCTGCCGCAGGTACCCATCGAAGGCATCCTGAATACGACCACTTCGACAACCGGCGCCGGAGCGGCCGACCGCATCCATTGTCTGAGCTGCCACCGCGCGCACGCCTCATCGGCGCCTGCGGCAGGTCGCTGGGATTCCCGTGTCTATCGGCTGGCTGATGACGGTCTCGTTTCGGGGTCATACCCGCTGCCCAATCCCTTCAACGATGCCGGTCAGGGGCAGTTGTGCCGCAAGTGCCATGGGCAGGGCGAGGGGCATGATCGGGGGATGGTGTGCCTGGCGTGCCACGGCGTAACCCCGGATCTCCCATTGCCCATGCAACCCTGAAGTTGTGCCGCCGAAATTGTGTCCGGCCCGTTTGATGCCCTGACAGGGCATGGACACCAACAGCCCTTTCTTCGTTCCACCCCACTGCCCCAACCCGGACTGCCTGTACCATCAGCAGTTAACCGAAGGTTGGCGCTACAAGGGCATTGGCACCTTCTGGAGTCAGTCCCAGGAAAAGCGTATCCAGCGGTTCAAATGCAAACACTGCCCCCGCTCGTTCAGCACCCAGACCTTCTCGCCCACCTACTGGCTCAAGCGCCCCGACATCCTGCCCCAGTTGCCCACCAAAACCACCGGCGGCATGGCCAACCGCCAGATCGCCCGTGATCTGCACGTCGCCCCGTCGACGGTCGATCGCCAGCTCGCCCGCCTGGGTCGGCACTGCCTGCTCTACCACACCGAGCAGATGAAGTCCGCCAACCCCGCATCCGCCATCGTCATCGACGGATTCGTCACGTTCGAGTACTCGCAGTACCACCCTTTCCATCACCACCTGGCCGTCGAGCGCGACACCGACTTCCTGATTTACTTCACCGACAGCGAGGTCCGCCGGTCAGGCACCATGACCCGGGCCCAGAGGCGCAAACGGGAGCGGCTCGAGGCCAAGCACGGCAAGGCGGATCCCAAGGCGGTGTTCAAGGATGTTCTGCACCTGATGGAAGTGGTCACCGGCGGTCAAGCGCGGGTGACGGTGCTGAGCGACGACCACAAGACGTATCCGCGGGTGCTGAGGAAGCTGCCGTGCGAGATCATCCATCTGGTGACCTCGAGCAAGGAACGGCGGGACGCGGGCAACCCGTTGTTCCCCATCAACCTGACGGACCTGTTGGTGCGGCACAGCAGCGCGAACCACAAGCGGGAGACGATCGCGTGGTCGAAGCGTCGGCAGGCCAGTGCGGAGCGGCTGGCGGTGTTCCTGGTGTGGCGGAACTACATGAAGGGTCGGCGGGAAAAGGCACGGGGCAGCCCGACGCCGGCCGAAGCCAGGGGAATGATGGACCACCGGGTCGATGTGGCTGAGCTTCTGGAGCGGCGATTGTTCGTTAGTCGGATCCGGCTGCCTGAGAGGTGGCGGGAATACTACCGAAGGGCGGTCAGCACGCGGGTTTTGGCGGTTGAGCGGCGGCATGAGCTGAAATACGCGGTGTGATCGGGCGGAAAGAGAGCCGGCCGCGCCATTGGCTGGCGCGGCCGGACACAATCTTGGCGGCACAACCTACATTTCAGGTGCGGCGCGCTTCTTGTCGATGGTCTGGCGCTCATACCACCAAACCAACATCGGACTGGCAATGAAGATCGAACTGTAAGTTCCGACCAACACTCCGAAACACAGCGCGAAAGCGAAATCCCTGATGACCGGACCGCCCATCGCCCACAACACGGCCGCCACGGCGAACGTCGTGGCCGATGTGAGAACAGTACGGCTGAGCGTCTCGTTGATCGACCGGTTGATGACCTCGCGGTAGCTCTCCCGGCGGCGCAGCTTCATGTTCTCGCGGATGCGGTCGAACACCACGATCGTGTCGTTGATCGAATAACCGACGATGGTCAGCAGCGCCGCGACGATCTGCAGGCTGATTTCCATGTCCATCAGCGAGAAGACACCGAGCGTCAGTATCACGTCATGAACCAGCGCCAGAATGGCCGCCAAGCCGTAGCGCAGGACGAAGCGGAACCACACGTAGATCACGATCAGGAACAGGCCGGCGACGATCGAGTTGAGGGCCGCCGTGCGCAGTTCGCTGCCGATCTTGGGGCCCACCGATTCGACGCGCCGCAGTTCCACTTCATTGCCGGGAAAAGCGCCGCGCAGATCGCTGAGCAGGGCCTGGGCCGTGTCGGCAGCCTGTTCGCCGCTCGCACCCTTGGGCGACGGGACGGTGATGAGGAACTCGTCGGTGCCGCCGAACGCGGTCACCTGCGCACCGACGATACCCTTGGTTTCGAGCGCCCGCCGAACCTCGGTGATCCCGGGCGCCGGCGCGAATTTCACCTGGAGCACGGAGCCCCCGGTGAAGTCGATGCTCAGCCGCGGACCGCCGTGGATCAGCATGAGCACAAGGCTCAGCACGACCAGGATGCCGGACAGCGTGAAGCAGACCTTCATCGCGCCGGTGAAGTTGAAGTTGGCATTCCGGAAGAATTGCATCTTGCTCTCGGCCTTTCCCGGGACTTCGCCCGGCGTCTACCGTGCCCCGCGGGGCACCCTGGCCGCGCTGGGCGCGGCGGTCAGATGCTGAGCTTTTGCTTGCCCTGGTTACGCGTCACCAAATCCATGATGACGTGCGTCACGATCAGCGCGGTGAACATGCTGGTCAGAATGCCGATGCACAGCGTGACCGCGAAACCCTTGATCGGTCCGGTGCCGAACCACAGCAGCACGCCGCCGGCGATCAGGGTGGTCAGATTCGAGTCGACGATTGTGCGGGTGGCGTTGCTGTAGCCGGCCTGCACGGAAGCGCGGATCGTCTTGTCCTTGCGCAGCTCTTCGCGGATGCGCTCGTTGATCAGCACGTTCGCGTCGACCGCCATGCCCACGGTCAGAGCGATGCCGGCCAGGCCGGGCAGCGTCAGCACCAGGTCGAACTGCGCCAGCACGGCCAGCAGGATCATGATGTTGGCCACCAAAGCCACGACGGCGATCACGCCGCTCGCCCGGTAGTAGATGATCATGAACACGATGACGAGTAGCGAACCCCACAGGGAGGCGTTGACGCCCATGCGGATCGAGTCGGCGCCGAGGCTCGGACCGACCGTGCGCTCCTCGGCGATCGTGATGTCCGTCGGCAGCGCGCCGGCGCGCAGCAGCAGGGCCAGATCGCTCGCTTCAGCGTTCGAGAAGTTGCCGGAGATCGAACCGGTGTTGCTGATGCGCGACTGGATGACCGGAGCCGACGAAATGCGGCCGTCCAGCGAGATCGCCAGGAAGCGGCCGACGTTTTCGCCGGTGGCGCGCGCGAATTCGCGGGCGCCGCGGTTGTTCAGCGTGAAGTTGACCTGCCAGAGGCCCGGACGCTCGTTGTCGGCGGAGCTCAGGGCGTCGGTCAACTGGTCGCCACTGATGATCGGCTGGGTGTCCACCAGGTAGAGCGGGCGCATCGGCGTCGTGCCGCCGAAATTCATCGGGTCCATGCCCATCTGGAATTCCATGCCGCGAAGACGGGCTGCCGTGCGCGGGTCATCCAGCATGGCCTGCACGCGCTCGACGTTGTCTTCGGCCACGAACAGCGGCGTGCTGGTCACTCCCGGCTGGGAGACGATCAGGCCGGTGAACGGATGGTCGCGCAGGAACTGCTCCTGGTCCGGAACGAACGTCGTGTCTCCGGGCGCCGGGACCGGCGCGGCCGCCATGTCGCCGGCGAAGGCCTTGTCCAGCACGGCGACGGCGTCGGCCAGATCTTCCGGCTGACGTACGAGGCGGAACTCGAGCCGCGCGGTCTTGCCGAGAAGAGCCTTCGCGCGTTCGGGGTCCTGCAGGCCCGGCAGCTTCACCACGATGCGGCTGGAACCGAACGTGGTGATCTCGGGCTCGGACACGCCGAACTTGTCGATGCGGTTGTAGAGGATCTCCTTGACCCGCTGCAGGGCATCGGCAGCCTGGTTGGCGTCCATCCCGGTCTGGTCGACTTCCAGCACCAGATACATGCCGCCCTTGAGATCGAGGCCGCGGCGGATCGCCTTGGCATCGATATCCTCGATCTCCGCCAGGCGCGTGGGGTTGGCCTTGGCGGCCTCCCGCTCGGCATGCGAGATCGAAAGGGCCTTGAAGGTAGGCAGCAGGCCGTAGACCGCCAGCAGGATGACGACGGCACTTAGCCCTGCCCGGATCTGCAGGGAACGGTTCATCTTGGCACTCCCAGGACTTCACGCCCAGCCATCACGCACGACCGTGATCGCGACAAAAAAAAGCACGCCTGAAACAGCACGCTGCGGCATCGATGCCGGCAGGATAAGGCGGCGCCGCCATGTGCGCCCACAGACCGAGCCCTGCCGCAAATATAGCGCCTGTCATGATAGCACATGGCGGGCGGGGAATCCAGAAATTCAGGCCTGGCTCAGACTTCCCGCAGGCGATGGGCCCGACTGCCCAGGCCCAGGCCCTCCGCCCGGTCCAGAAGCGCCCCCGGCGCCTGGGCGAAGCCGCTCCACTGGTTCAGGGGACCGCCCAGGCGCTCGGTCAGCAGGGCGAAGGCCGCGGCATCGACCGCCACCGGATCGCGGGAGGCGACGATGCCGATTCCGGGCAAGGGGAGGCGCCGGCGGGCTTTGGCCGCCATCCCGTGGGAGTCCAGTTGAATCATGATATTCATGTAGGCGATCGGATGGTCGTAGGCGGCGCCCAGAGCGGCGGCCGTGGCGGCGGCGGCGGTCGCGACCGCCACCTGGAAAGCGGCCAGACCGGCGGCCTCCTCCGGCGCGATCCCGGCCATGAAGCAGACCCCCATGCACTCCCCGCAGCCGGTGCAGCGTTGGTGATCGATCATGGCGCGGCCGCCCCGGATCACGATGGCGTCGTAAAGGCAGACGTCGAGGCAGCTGCCGCACCCGGCGCAGAGCGGCGTGTCGACCTGGGGTCGGATGCCCTGGTGCAGCCGCAGCTTCGCCGGACGGGTGGCCAGGTCGAGCCCCAACGCGGCCACGGCCCCCGCCGCGCCCAGATGCGGGTGCGGTCGCAGGGGAGTCAGCAGGCAGAGGCCCTGGGCCGTCGCCAGCGCTCCCGCAATGGTGTGGCCGGTCAGCCCCCCCCCCGGCAGGCCGTCGACCGGGAGGTCCGGAGGGCCCGCCGGATCATCGCCCACCACGAACGTCAGGTCCGGTTGACCTGCAACATCGGCAGGGGTCCGAAAGCCTTTGGCCCTGGCAGCGTCCCGCAGCGCTTCGGGCGTGTCCAGGCCGCGCGTGGCGATGGAAAGGGTGTCGGTCGCGAACGTCCCCGTTGGACGGCCGGGAACCGCCGCGCCGCCAAGAGCGGCCCCGACCTCCCGGGCCCACGCCGGAGCGACCGCGGCCGGGCGTCCCGGAGCGCCCAGATGGACCTTCAGCGCCCAGCCCGAACCGCCGCGCGCGGCGCCCTCGAGCCCCAGGGCGGCCACGAGCCGGCGCAGGCCAGGCCGCGGATCGGGCGGCGCCAGTTCGGCACCGGTGGTCTCGGGCAGGGGCCAGAAGAACACATCAGCGGCCATCGGCGATTTCCCCTCTGACGTTCGCGCCTGAGATGTTCAGGGCGATCAACTCGGACACGGTGACGAAACGCACGCCTTCGGCCGCATAGCGCGGCAGTTCGCGGGCCAGGACGGCCGCCGTCGCGGCGTGTGGATGGCCAATGCCCACGGCCTGGCCCCGTGCCCGGGCCGAGGCGATCAGTGCCTCGAGACTGGCCGTGATCGCGGCTTCATCCTGGTGGTCGACGTCCAGGAACAACCGGTTGCGCAGCGCGGGCACGCCGGCCGCGCGGGCCGCCTGATAGGCCACCGAGCGGGGCGACGTCAAGCTGTCCAGGAAACGCAGGCCACGACGGTCGATTTCTGCCATCAGCGCGTCCATCAACAGCGAATCGGCCGTCGCGGCGCTGCCCATGTGGTTGTTCACGCCGCGGGCGCCGGGCACCGACAGCAGGGCCCGCTCCAGGCGCTCGGTCACCTCTTTGGCGGTCATGCCCACCAGCAGCGCGTCCGGTCCGGGGTTCGTCCCGGGATAGTCCAGCGGCTGCATGGGCAGGTGCAGGAAAATTTCACGGCGCGCGGACAGCGGCGCCTCCTCGCGCAGCAGGGAGAGTTCGACCGGACAGCCCGCTTCCAGACGGCGTCGGCGGGCGTCACCGGCCGCGACGGCGTCGGCAGCGATCGCAGGACCGCCGGGCAGAACCAGAGGCGTGGCCAGCGCCGCGATCTCGCGTGAACGAGGCAGGTCCGGCAGCACCGCCAGCGTCAGAGGCACCGGCACGGCCAGAATCTCAGCCGGCGGGCCGCCCAGGCGCTGCCCCCAGTCGTCGATCACCAGGGCGACCACCGGGCCAGGCGTGTCGGCCAGGGCGCGCCAGTGGGGATCGTCGGTCGCGGCATTCCAGCGCACCGCCCCGATCAGCCCGGGCGGCGTCAGCGCCAGCGTGTGGGTCGGGCGTCCGGGCGGACCGACATCGACGCGCCAGGCGCCCAGCCCGAGCGGCTCCTGCCAGAGCACGCCCGCGCCCACGGCGGCCAGCGGCTCGCGCAGGGAGTCGATCAGCGTGGCCGGATCCGGGTGTGCCGGCAAGGCGACCACGCGGCAGCGCACGGCGGCGGCTTCGCCGGCGGCCGGCAATGGCCACGTGCGACCACCGGCGGCGTCGAGTTCCAAGCGCCCGGCTTCCGTGCCGAACCGGGCCAGCACACGTTCAACCTCGTCCTGGGTCCGGCTGTGGGTCGGCCCCGGGCGAGCGGTGGCCGTCTTCCTGTTGTCCTCGTCTTTCGCGCACCCGGCCAGAACGGGCGCGAACAGGCCGACGGCCAGCAGGAGGCCCACCACCCGGCGAACCAGAGAGCGCATCCGGGAATTCGATGGCGGCAGCCTAAAGGACACGGTCGCTCTCCGGCGAAGGCGGGATCCTGGAGCGGAACATCCGCTGCATGGTACGCGAGGCGGATCATGCTGACCAGCCCGCGGCACGTGGGAAGGGGAAAAACGGCGGGGGGAGCCGACGGCTCCCCCCATTCATCGACGATCCACCGGACGCCCGCCCATCACACGGTACGGGCGCGCCTGCGGGCCCCGCGTCTAGATCGACGCACCCGACGTCGGCGTGTCCTGCGTCAGATCGATCTGCCCGTACATCTGGTAGTAGGGCTTGGTGACGCCGCTGACCAGCGAGTCACGATGGGTGACGTAGAACTTGATCGAACCCTGCACCTTCAACGTCGAGTACTCCTGGCCGCGGTCGAACAGGAAGACCACCTCGTAGAGCGCGAAATCCGCGTTCGGGATCTGGTCGTTCGACGGCGACCGGCTCCAGACGCCCTGCCGGGTGAAAGTCTGGAACTGGATCGTCTGCACGCCGGGAACCAGCGTGCCCTCGGGGTCGGTCAGATCCTGCTTCGAGAACATGCGCTCGTGGATGCGCAGTTCCTCGCTCACGTCGAGGGTCGTGCCCACGTCCGGGAATTCGTTGTAGGTGGTGTCCTTCAGAATCATGATGTAGTCCGGGTGGACCATCTTCACGTATTCCAGATAGTCCATCTGCTCGTAGATGGTCTGGAAATTCTCCATCAACTGATCAGGCGAGTCGGGAAACGGCAACCCCGTGTCCGGTGGGGGGCAGTCCGTGCATCCCGTGTCATCGCCGGGCGAAAAGATGCAGCCACCGCCGGCCGTCAGCGCCAGGACCAGGGCCAGCAAACCCAAGTTCTTCGTTTTCAACATGTTGTCCTCCGCATGGCCTGGGCTTCCCCCGGGGAACCGGGAACGTTTGGCACAAGAAGCCCACCTGTCCCTCGGGGGTTCTTTCCCCCGATTTTAACATATTGGAAGATTATTTGCTAGCAAAATTGCCCCGCAGCACCCCCATCGTCGACAACAACTGGCCCGATACCGGATCGCTTTCCGGTTCCAAGTCAACCCACCTGCTAATATACCAGAAATTCCCCTCGAGCGAAAAGGTGATATCGGCCGACCCCCGGTAACGGACCGTCGAGGCGTCCACGCCGCTGGTGACCGTCACGTCGTAGATGACGCCCTCCCAGAGCGATTCGCTGCCGGACGAGGGTGGCACCACGAACTCGAGGTTCCGCATGCGCGCGACGATCGTCACGTCGGAATTGTAGAGCGCGTTGATGAACGAGAGCTCCCGTTCGCGGTCCCAGCCCGTGAAGACGCCCGGGTACTGGTTCTCCGCCGCATCGTCGGGCACGTAGGTGAACGACGTCTGGCTGATGGCCGCTTCCCAGCCCGGGGCGTGGGTCGCTTCGGCGGAGGTCTCGAGATTGTCCCACACATCGGCCGGCGAAAGTTGCTCGAGATAGCGGACGATTTCGCCGGTCGCCGGCGGTTCGGCCACCCGCGGGGCGAACAGGCAGCCGCCGGCCAGCAGACAGCCGAGCGCCGCCATCACCGCGCGCATAACGCGGGCGCGCATCAGAACAGCCACTTGAGCCATACGTCGGCCTCCCAGTAGTCGGAGCTGCTGGCCGTGACGCTCGGGCCGAAGGCGTTGATCTTCTTGACCATCGCCGAAACCTGGAACTGCTGCTGCGCGCCCCAGGAACGGTCGACCCGGCTGCCCACCACGAGATCGCCCGAATCCGTACGGGTCTCGGACGTGGTGCGGCCGATCGAGGTCTTGTCGTCACGCGTGCGGTAGGTCCCCACTTCCAGTGTGACGCCGGGAGCCGCGATGTACTTCAGGTCCAGATCGATCCTCGAAATGTCCTGTTCGAGGTTGCGGTCATAGAACGAACTGCCGGCGGCATCCTCGGTCGTCTTGGCTGCGTTGAAACGGCGGTTGAAGTCGTGGCGGATAGTGATGGTCAGCCGCTGGTTCGGCACGAACGTGACTTTTGTCGTCAGGTCACCGCGCTTGTTGTAGTCGTCGAGGCGCGTGACCGTCGGCAGGTACGAGAACAGGTAGTCGGTGTACTGGATGTAAACGCGGTAGTTCTGGTCCAGCGTGAACCAAGGCGCCAGGTACCAGGTATAGCCCGGCGTCAGCTCGTACGAATCCTTCCGGTTGTTGTTGGAGGAACTCGTGCCGCGGATCGAGGCATCCTCGGACTGGCGGTAGCTGAAGACCATCGCCGAACGCAGGCGTCCCGCCCAGAGACGCTCCACGCGCCCCGAGAAATCCAGCTGCAGGCGATCCTTGTCGTTCTCGTTGAAGCGCTTTTCGGCGATGTCCTGCGTCAGACCTTCGTGGTACTGCAACGACAGCTTCGTGGCCTCGAACAGGGTGCGGTACCAGTTGACCTGGAAGTCGCGCTCCTGCACGTACTGGCGGCCGCGGCTGGACGTTGCCGCGCGGATGCGCTGGTCGTCCCATCTCCAGCCGTACCGGTAGACGACGGCGACCGAGTCGTTGCCGGCATCGTAGGTGACCGTCAGATTGGCGGCATCGGCGGAGCGTTCCTTGAGTCCCGAGACGCCGACGGCGTAGGACAGGTCGTCGGTCGTGTGCGAGGCCTTGGTGACGCCCCGCAGACGCCCGATCCGGAACGTGTGCTCGAAATTGAGCGTCAGCGCGTCCTTCGTCTCGAGCTCGTTCACGACCTTTTCGTCTTCGCGCACGCCCACGGTGTCGATCAGGCCGTTGGCGTTGCGGCGGAACTCCAGATACTTCCGCTCGAAATTGCTGCGGGACATCTGGATGAAACCCGTTCCGATGCCGCGGTTGAAATAGACGCCGATCCCGACGCTGTCGCCGTAAGCCGACGACGGGCTGGTCAGGCCGGCCAGCAGGCGGGTGCCGTCGGTCGCGGTGCCGCCCAGGCGCCCGGCCACGATGACTCCTCGCGCCGGGGCCCAGCCGCTCTGGACGTTGGCGCTGGCCGTACCTTCACGGAAATCGTTCCGCTGATTCTGGTTGAGGCTGGCCTGGTCCGTGAAGTTGGCGCCCAGTTTTGCCGAATGCAGCAGTCCCAACCCCATGAACTTGTAACGGCTCGCCGAGAGGCTCACCAGCTTGTTGTCGACCTTGTAGAGGTTGGCGAAGCCGGCCGAGTTGGTGGTGCGGTCCTCGCTCCAGTTCCAGCTGCCGTCGATCACCGTGACCAGGGGCAGCTGCTCGCCGAAATTGTAGTTGAGCCCGCCCTTCCGGTTCTCGACGGTCTTGTCCTGCTTGCGGTATTCGTCCCGCGACCAGTTGAAGGTCTGCGTGGCCTTGGCCGCGCGGGCCAGATTCACGGTCGTCAGCCAGTCGGAGTAGTACGTGAACTGCGCGACATTGGCCTTGACCCCGGCCTTCGGCTCGACCGTCAGGCCGAGCGCGGCGGTCTGCGCCGATGTTCCGGTGGAGTCGGCGGACCCGTAGCCGGTCGGCGGCGTCGCGGACGAATCGGCCGGCGCGCCGTCGTCGTCGAACTGCGCGCGCGCGGTCGGCGCCGACGCGCAGGCCAGGGCCAGCACGAACAGGAAGGTCGGAGCCGAGCGCGGGCCGAGCCGGCGCGACCGAACGCATGGCTGGAATGTGGCGCGCATCAACCCTCGTCCTTCCGTACCAGCAGGCGGGCCAACCGTCGATAACCGTCCGGATCGATCTGCTCGGGCCGCAGTTCCGGGTCGATGCCGGCCGCCCGCGCGAGCGCTTCGGCGGCCGCGGGCTCCAGGTCGAACTGCGTCCGCAACTGCGAAGCCACCTTCTTGCGGCGCTGGCCGAAGATCTTTTTGACGACCTCGCGCAGGTTCGCGAACTCGTCCGCCGACATGTCCCCTGACGGGGTCAGACTGACCACCGCCGACTGCACCTGCGGGCGCGGCCAGAAGACCGTGGCCGGCACCGTGCGCACCAGTCGGATGTCGAAGACCGAACCCAGCAGCACCGCCAGCACCCCGTAGTCACGGCCGCCGGGAGTTGCCGTCAGGCGCTCGGCGACCTCTTTCTGGATCATGAAGACCGCGCCGGCGATCCGGCCGCGGAGGTCCGCCGCCGCGAACAGGACCAGACTGGTCAGCACGTAGGGCAGGTTGCCGGCGATGACCGGTCGGCTGCCCGCGGCCTTCAGGGCCTCGTCCCAATCCAGGTGCGTCAGATCCGCGAGCAGGGCCCGGAAACCCGGCTGGTCGCCGAACTCGCTCTGCAGCATCGCGTAAAGCTCGCGATCGACTTCGACGCAGGCCACCCGGCGCGCCCCCGCCAGCAGGTGCACGGTCAGTGCGCCGCCGCCGGCTCCCAGTTCGAGCACCTCGTCACCCAGGGCCAGCACATCCCCGGCGATGGCGCGGGCCAGGTTGCCGTCCAACAGGAAATTCTGGCCCCGCCGCTTGACGGGGCGGATGCCGTACTGCCGCAACAGTTCCTGCTGGCTCCGGCTCAATGCGTCTCCGCCGTCCGCTCCAGGAACAACGCGGCGAACGACGCGTCGGTGCGCCGTTCGACTTCCAGGGGATCCATTTGCAAGATCCCGGCCACCTTGTCAAGCACGAGGCCGAGCCAGGCCGGCTCGTTGCGGCTGCCACGATGCGGGACCGGCGGCAGCCAGGGCGCGTCGGTCTCCAGCAGCAGATGGTCCACGCCGGCCCGGGCCACCTGCACGGGCAGGGCCGACTGACGATAGGTCACAACGCCGCCGATGCCCAGCCGGAATCCACGGGCGATCGCCCAATCGACCGCCGCGGCGTCGCCGCTGAACGCGTGGAGCACGCCGCGCGCCGGCGGCAGTCCCACCTGGTCGACGAATTCGAGCATCTGCGGCCAGGCATCGCGCACGTGGAACACGACCGGCAGGCCCACCCGCGCCGCCAGTTCCAGCTGCGCCGAGAGCGCGGCGAACTGGGCCGGACGCGGCGACAGGTCGCGGAAGAAATCGAGACCGATCTCGCCGATGGCCACGACCTTCGGGTGGCGGCTGAGCGTTTCCAGCTCCGCCAGGAGGGCGCGGCCGTCCGGCGTGAGACGACCGGCGTCGTCGGCCAGCAGCAGGGCGTCGTGCGGGTGGATGCCCACGGTCGCCCAGATGTCGGGGGCCTGTTCGGCCAGCGCGATGGACTCGCGGCTCGAGGCCGGATCGTAGCCGACGTTCAGGAAGCCCGCGACCCCGGCAGCCCGGGCCCGGGCCGCGACGGCCAGACCGTCGCCCGCGAACTCGATGCGGTTCAGGTGCACGTGGCTGTCGATCACGCGGCGCCCCCGCCGCAGCCGGGGCAGCCCCCGTGTCCGCAGCCGCCGCCGCCGTTTTCCCCACGCCCGTGATCCGCCGGCAGGCACTGCTGCCCGTCGGCGGGCGCATCGTCCCAACTCAACCGGTCGACCGGCCATTGCACAGGCCGGCCGGGTTCGTGACCGTCGACCGTCACGGTCTCGCGGAGCAGATCCGTCTGCCGAACGACCGACGGCCCGTCCGGAGTGACGACGGTGGCGCCCACGCGCGGCAGGCGGCGGCGCGCCTCGCGATAGTGGTCGTCCTCGAAGGCCAGGCAACAGCGGAGGCGGCCACAGGGGCCGGACAGCTTGGCGGGATTCAGGGGCAGTTGCTGGGTCTTGGCCATCTTCAGCGTGACAGGCACGAATTCCTGCAGGAAACCGGCGCAGCAGTATTCGCGGCCGCACATCGCCAGCCCGCCCTGCAGGCGTGTCTCGTCGCGCACGCCGATCTGCCGCAGTTCGATCCGGGCCCGGAAGACCGCCGCCAGATCGCGGACCAGATCGCGGAAATCAACCCGGCCTTCGGCAGTGAAGTAGAAGGTGATCTTGCGGCCGTCATGCTGCCGCTCGACCGTCACCAGGTTCATGTCCAGTCCGCGGCGGCGGATGCGTTCGGCGCAGACATCCCAGAACCCGGCTTCCTCGGCGCGGTTGATCCGCTGACGGTCCAGGTCCTCTTCGTCGGCCAGCTGGAGCACGCCCTGCCGTTCGGCGACCGCCCACCATTCGGGACGTCCCGGCCCGATATAGGTCACGCGTCCGAGATCACGGCCGCGATCCGCCTCGACCAGGCAGTGGTCGCCCGTGTTCAGCGGCACGCCGCGGCGGTTGTGGTAATAGCTCTTGCGACGGCCCTTGAACTGGAGCAGCACCAGATTTTCCACGGCCGGTGACGATGGCTGCGCTCGGGAGTCGGCGCACGCCGGCCCTCCGGCGCCATCAGGCCCGTCAGGCGGCAAGAAGCGCGGCTCGTCCCTACCCGGCGGCGTGGGATCCGTTTGCCGGTTCGTATCGGCCATGCGCCTGCAGCCCTTCGAACAACACGGCCATCACCAGACCGATGTTGAGATTGCGGTCGATGTCGCCGCCGGCGGCGCCGATGCGGGCCATGTCGCCCAGCAGCATTTCCGTCGGCCGTTGTGCGGCGACCCTTTTCACGACGGCCACCGCTTCGGGGAATCGCGGTTGCCAGAGGTCGCCGGCTTCACGGCAAACCAGAGCGTCACTGTAATGGAGGTTCAGCAGCTCGCACAAGCGAATGGCGCGCGCCCGGCGTTCTCCGGCCCCCTGTTCGCCGGCGGCGCCGGCGCCGCGTCGGGTCGGCGGCGCCTCGACGGCGTGCGAATAGACGCCGCGGTGCAGTTCATCGGCCGCGATGGCGGCCTGTCCGCGGCGGCCGTCGGCGATCCACCCGAACAGCAGCCCGGCCCAGGCGGCCAGCGCCTGCGACTCGGGCTGCAGGAGATCATTGGCCAGTCGCGCGTTTCCCTGCGCCAGACGCGCCGCCCACAGCGTCCGCTCCGCGGGCTCGCCGCTGACGGCCGCCAGATGCGCCGAAAGATCGGCCTCGGCCCAGGGTTCGAAACGCACCTTCTGGCAGCGGGACAGGATGGTCGGCAGCATCCCCTCGGTGCCGGTGCTCGTCAGCATGATCACCGTTTCGGCGGGCGGCTCCTCGAGCGTCTTGAGGAAGGCGTTCGCCGCCGCCGTGTTCAGGCGGTGGGCATCGCTGACGACCGCCACTTTCCAGGGTCCCTGGAAGGCCCGCACGCGCAGGAAGCGGATCAGGGCCCGCACGGTCAGCGGTCCGGGATTCTCGGGGTCGCCGATGTTCACCTGCGCGGTGGCCGACTCGGCGCCCCGCGCGAAAGGATTGGCAAGCTTCTGCTCCAGCAGCGCGCGCACATCCGTCTCGTTGAAGGTGGCGGGCGCGGGTCCGAGCCAGCGGATGTCCGGGTGCTGGAAACTGGCGACCTTGGTGCAGCTCTCGCAGGGAGCGCCTTCGCGGCAGGCTTCGGGCCCCAGGCAGTTCAGGCGCCGGGCGAATTCCAGCGCGGTGCCCTCCTTGCCCGATCCTTCGGGACCGACCAGCAGCAGCGGCTGGGCCAGACGGCCCCTGTCACGCAGGCGAAGCAGCTTCGCCAGCACTTCCGGACGCGCGATGAAAGGCACAGGCGGCACGCGGGCTCCCCCCGGGGCGGCCGCGACCCGGTGCCCCGGCGCCGGTGCCGCTCATTGCGAGCGCAGCCAGTCGGCGGGGTCCAGAGGCGTGCGGCCGTGCCGGACCTCGAAGTAGAGCTGGGGCGGATCGCCGCCGCCGGGACCGCCGACCTCGGCAATCACCTGACCCTGCGCCACCTGGGCGCCGCGCGCGACGAAGACCCCGTTCAAATAGGCGTAGAGCGTGTAGTAGCCCTCGCCGTGGTCCAGGATAACGCATCGTCCGAAGCCGGGCAAATTGTCGCTGAATTCGACCGTCCCGGTGCCCACGGCCGCTACCGGGGCCCCGACCACGGCGCTGATGTTGATGCCGTTGTTGAGCGTGACCGTCTTGAAGCGCGGGTGCACCGAGCGCCCGAACCCGCGCAGCACGTCTCCGCGCACGGGCCATTCCAGCCGGCCGGCCAGTTGCGCCAGCGGCTCGGTCTGTCCGGTGATGACCGACGGCGGTTCCTGCCGGCGCCGGTCTTCCAGATCGTCCAGCACGTTGTTCAGCTTCTGCTCGTTGAGCGAGAGTTCCAGCAGGCGGTTGTTCACGCCGCGGCGCCGATCGTCGAGTTCGCGCAGCGAGGCCACCTGCTCGGCCAGCAATCCCTGCAACCGGTTGGTCTGCTGTGAGGTTTCCTCGCGTGTCTGGTGGATCTCGGTCAGCGCGGCGTCCAGGTCGCGGCGCTCCCGCAACACGGCCTGCCCTTCGTCCCGTGTCCGCTCGACCAGCCCGGCGTTCAGCCGGACCAGCGTCCGCTCGAGCTTCACGCTGGACATCAGGTCCGAGAAGCTGTTCGCCGTCAGCAGAAGCTCCAGGTCGTTGCGCTGGCCGCGCACGTACATCCGCCGCAGGCTGCGGGCCAGCGCCTCGCGCCGGCCTTCGTAGGTGTCGACCCGCCGGGACAATTCGTCCTCGAGCCGCCGGCTCTCGTCCACCAGAAGAGATTCCTTGCGGACCATGCCGCCCATCAGCCGTTGGGTCGCCTCGATCTCCTGCGCGATCTGCTCGTGGTCGCGGCGGGCATCGGCGGCCTGCGCGTTCAGGCTCCGGATCAGATCCTGCTGACGCTTGATGTCGGCCCGCACCTTCTGCAGGCGCGCCGCATTGTCCGGGTTCTGGCCGGCAACAGCGCCGGACACGGGCGGGGCTCCGTCCTGAGCCGGCGCCGAACCGGCCAGACCGACGATCGCCGCCAAGCCGAGCGCCGTCAGCGCATTGCGGAACCGGATCGCGTCGAGCATCAGATGTCGCTCCGCATCGTCAGGTACTTGCGCATGGCGGCCCAGCTGCCGGCCAGTCCGAGCATCACGCAGAAGACCACGAAGCCGAAGCTCTGCGCCGCGGAGAAGAAGACCAGACCGTCCAGATTGTGGCTGAGGATGCGGCTCGCGACAGCCAGGAGCCCCATCGCCAGCACGCCGGCGAGAAAGCCCTGCACCATGCCCTCGCAGAGGAAGGGCGTGCGGATGAACGCATTGGTCGCCCCCACCAGCTTCTGGATCTGGATGATGCGCGAACTCGAAGCGATGGTCAGCTTGACGGTGTTCGAGATGACGAAGATGGCCGCCAGGAACACGAGCAGACCGACCACCAGCGACGCCATCTGGAAGCGGAAGGTCCAGCGCTCCAAGGCATCGACCCATTCCTGGTTGAGCAGCACCTCGGTGACCTCTTCCCAGCGGATCACCTCTTCGCGGATCGCGCGGACCGCTTCGGGATTGCGGGCGCCGGCCGTGAAGGTCACGTGGTAGGACGACGGCAGCGGGTTGCGGTCGAGGAGTTCCAGCAGCGGCGCATCGTCGCCCAGCTGTCGACGGAACTCGGCCAGGGCCGCCTCGGAGTCGGTCCAGGTGACCTGGTCCACGCCCGGAATGGTCAGCAGGCGCGGACGCAGTTCCGCCAGACGCTCGGTCGAGAGGTCGTCCCGCAGGTAGAGCCGGAGATCCAGGCCGCCGCGGGCCGTTTCCAGCAGGGTACCCAGGTTGAGCGTCACCAGGGTCAGCACCGCCAGCACCAGCAGCGCCGAGGCCATGATCAGGATCGTGACACCGGTGGTCAGCTTCCGCCGCCGGAAGCCGGCGAACGACTCGCTGGCCAGGTAGGACCATTGGGCGCGATTAAGCATGGACCGGCTCCTTGCGGACAGTGCGCGCGCCCGGGCTGCGGGCTCCCTCGGGGGCGCGGTACATGTTGTCGACCAGGCTTGCCGAGCGGTCGACCGGCACCCGTCTGCGTTCGTCGGAGATCAGGGTACCGCCGTCAACCACCAGGACGCGCTGCCCGAACGTCTTGACGATCTCGTGATCGTGCGTGGAGAACATCACGCAGGTCCCGGCGTCATTGACGCGGAACAGCAGGTCGATGATCTCCTGCGCCGTCACCGGGTCCAGGTTGCCCGTGGGTTCGTCCGCGAGCAGGATCTTGGGGCTGTTGACCATCGCGCGCGCGATGGCCACGCGCTGCTGCTCGCCGCCCGAAAGCTGGCGGGGCAGGCGATGGCGCTTGTCGTACAGGCCGACCTGCGTCAGCACGCGCATCACGTTTTTCACGATCAGTTTGTGCGGTTGGCCGACCACCAGCTGCGCGAAGGCGACGTTGTCTTCCACGCTGCGGTCTTCCAGCAGCCGGAAGTCCTGGAACACGTAGCCGATCTCGCGCCTCAGTTGCGGCACGCGGCCCCGGTTCATGCGCGTGGCAGGCATGCCCCGCACGATGACCTGTCCCTTGGTCGGGAAGGCGTCCATCGCGATCAGCCGCAGGATGCTGCTCTTGCCGGCGCCGCTGGGCCCGGTCAGACAGACGAACTCGCCGTTGGCGACCGTGAAGGTGACGTTCGACAGCGCCTTCTGGTCGTCGTACTGCAGGTCCACGTGGTGGAAGCTGATGATGGCGCGCGGGTCGAGCGGACCGCTCGTCTCGGGTGCGGCCGGGCTTGGACGGCGGCTGGTCAAGGGCGTCTCCCTGGCATGAACGTTGGCGCGGCGGAGGAAGCACCCGCCCGGGCGCTCCCTGCTCCTGTCAGGCCCCGGTTTTGCACGTTCCGTGCCCAAACCCTCCGGGCATTTCCGGGAAGCCACCGTCGACGCGGAAGGAACCCCTTGTCAGGTAGTCACTTGAGCCTGTGCATGATCGTCCGTGACGAGGCCGCCATGCTGCCCGGATTCCTGGCGGCGGTGGCCGGACTCTGGGACGAGCTGATCGTCGCGGATACCGGCTCCCGGGACGGTTCGCCGGAACTGATCCGCGCGGCGGGGGGGCAGATCGTGGATTTCCCCTGGTGCGACGACTTCGCCGCCGCCCGCAACGCCTCGCTGGCGCCGGCCCGCGGAAACTGGATCCTGTTCCTGGACGCCGACGAACGCATCGACGCCGAACTGTCGGCGGCGATCCGCGGGATGGTCCGAACCGACCGGCGCGCGGGCGCCGCCACGGTCACGATGCGCAACGCGCTGCCGGACGGCGGCCACCGCGAAGCCCGACTGCTGCGGATGTTCCGCAACACGCCGGACATCCGCTTCCGGCACCGCATCCACGAAGATGTGGCCGATGATGTCGCCGGGTACCTGGCCCGCGAACGCCTGGAACTGCGCCACCTGCCCGGAGGCGTGAACCATCTGGGCTACGTGCGGGAAACGGCGGCGGTGCGGCACAAGAAAGAGCGCGACCTGCGCCTGCTGCGCGCCGCGCTGAACGACGATCCGGGCGATCTCTACTGCCGCTTCAAGATTCTGGAACTGGCCCGGTACTGGGATGACCGTGACCTGCTGGCGGCCGAGGCGGACGCCGCCCGCAGCGCTCTCGAATCGGCCCCGGACGAAGCGCTGGCGGGTCGCGCCTGGAGCGGCGAACTGGCGGCCCTCATCGCCCAGACCCTGCCGGCGCCGACCGCCGCGCTCTCCTGGCTCGACGCCCAGGCTCCGCGCGTCGAACCGGGTCCGGCCTGGCACCTGCGCCGGGGCGTCCTGCTGGAATCGTGCGATCGACTTTGCGAGGCCGAAACAGCCTGGCGCGCCTGCCTCGACTCCATCGAATCGCCGGTCGGCGGCGTCGCCTCCATGCCGGCCACACGCCCGCTGCTGGGACTCTGCCGCCTGGCGGCACTGCGCGGCGACGCTCTCACCGCGGCCGAACTGGCCCGGCGCGCGGCAACCCTCGCTCCGCGAGACCCGGAAGCCCTTCTGGCGGCCGTCTCGTTCCTGCCCGGCCGGGAAGCCGCCGATTTCGCCGACACGCTGACCCGCGCACATCCCGAAGCCGCGGTGCCGCTGGCGCAGGCGCTCTTGTCAGCCGGACAACCGGAAAGCGCGTTCACGGCTTTGGCCAACGGCCGCGGTGACCCGCGCGAAGCCCTGGGCGCCGCGGTTCTGGCGCTGTCGCTGGGGCTCGAATTGGACGTGGAGATCGACCTGGATGCGGAAACCGCGGAGCGGGAACTGCGGGTTTGGCTGGGGGCGTTGTGGAGCGGACGACGGGCGGATCTGCGCGAGAGGTTCACCGCCGGGGCCGGCGCCCTGTCGGGCGCCTTCCCCTGGCTGGAATCGTGGCTGGCCGAACGATCCGGAGCGATCAGCCCTTCTCGTCGATGAAGAAGCGCTTGCGCAGCTCCTTCACGTATTCGGCGAGCGCCGCTTCGATCTTCTGCGACTCGACCGCCTGCCTCAACTGCTCGGACAGTTCCTCGTAGGTGTACATGTGCCCGGCCGTGCGCGCCAGGACCTTGAACACGTACCAGCCGGCGGGCGTCAACACGGGCTCGCTGACCGCGCCCTCGGGCAGGTCGGCCAACGCGGCCTGGAACGTCTCGCTCAGGTCCTCCAGGCGGAACGTGCCCAGCACGCCGCCGCTGCGCGCCGAGGCGGCGTCGGCGCTGACCTCGGAGGCGACCAACGCGAAAGCCTCGCCGGCGAGCACGCGCGTCCGCGCGCCGTCGGCCTGTGCCTCGGCCGCGGCGATGTCCTGCTCGGACACGGTGATCGGCAGGAAGATCTGGCTGATGGCCCGGCGCCCGTCGTCCTGGACGGCATCGACGCGGACGATGTGCACACCGCGCGTGGAAACCACCGGCTCGCTGACCTGGCCGACGGCGAGCGCGAAAACCGCCCGCGTCAATCCGGCGTCGAACAGGTCATCGCGTCCGACCACGCCCACGACGCCGCCGCGCGAAGCGCCGGCATCCTCGGAATAGGTCCTGGCCGCTTCGGCGAAGGACATGCCGCCGGCAAGCGATGACTGGATGCGGGCGACCTTCTCCTGCACCCGCTGTCGCACCTCGCGGGACGGCTGCACGGCGATCAGGATGTCTGCGATGGTCAGACTGTCGGGTTCCGACGGCATCTCGTCGAGATGCGCCAGATAGTACTCGCGGACCTCGTTCTCCAGCACCTCGACGTCCGGGCGGATGAACTTGCCCACCACCAGACGCAGGTACTGCTGGTCCCGCAACTGCGCGGCCATGCGCGCCCGGTAGTCGGCCAGGGTCATGCCGCTGCGCGTCAGTTCGCGCTCGAGGGCCTCAAGGCTGCCGAAGTGTTCGACGAACTGCTGGATCTTCTGGTCGACGCTGCCGGCAATGGCTTCCTGATCGACACTCATGTCCGCCTGCTTGGCCGCGGCGATGATGAGCTTGCTCTCGATGAGGCGGTCGAGCATCTCGCGACGGATCGCCGCCGGTTCGCCGTCGACCGACTCGCCGGCGTACTGGCGTTCGAGGCGATACAGCTCGGTCTCGCGCTCGAGATCGCTCTGCAGGATGGCCTCTTCGTCGACGATGGCGACGATCCGGTCCACGAGCACGGGAACGGATGCCGGCGGGACGGTCTCTGCAGGCGCGGCGGTCCCCGCCGGTACAGCCGCGTCCGGAATCGACGGTCCGGCGTCCTGCGCGAGGCCCCGGAGGGGCCCCGCGCCGAGCGCCAGCAGGATCAGCAGGACGCTACTTGGCAGCGACCGCGGGAGTCTGGTTCGCCGCATCGGTCAGTTCCTTCCACGAGCGGGTCTTCTTCAACTTGTCTTCGTGCACGACGATGGCGACCTGGCTCTTCCAGCCGTCCAGCGCGGCGCGGAACGCCATTTCCTCGCGCTTGTTCTGGATCCGCTTGACGATCGCTTCGGCGACCGCCGCCAGCTCCTGGCTGCGCGGCGGCGAGATCGCGTCCAGACCCACGATCACGAAGCGTCCGCTGTCCAGCGGGATCGGGCTGCTGAACCGGCCGACTTCGAGCGAGAACAAGGCGTCGCGCTCGATCCCCGCGGAGTCGGCACGGATCCCTTCCAGCACGCCGCCGGCCGCCTTGTCCGCCTCGTCGGCACCGAACGAGTTCAGCACCTTGCGCCAGGGGTCGCCCGCCGTGAGCGCGGCATGGGCCCTGCCGGCCTGATCGGCGTCGGCGCAGACGATGCGCTTGCCCGACCGCATCTCCGGCAGGTTGTATTCGTCCCTGTGGAGCGCCCAGGCGGAATCCAGGGCCGCCGGCGAGACGGTCGCGTCGAAATGCACGCCGTCCTCGAAGAGCTTGCCCACGAGCATCTCCTCGATCTTCTCGTCGACCTTGGCCAGGACTTCCGGATCGGTGAGCAGACCGCGCTCTTCAGCTTCGAAATTCAGCAGGGCGCGGTCGATCTCGTCGGTGATCTTCTGGCGCAGGCCGCCGAGCATCTCGCCCCATTTGGGGCGCTCGAAGACGCTCATGCGGTCATAGGCAGCCTTGAAATCGCCGAGCGTGTACTTGCGCGGCTCGCCCTTGACCTCGTAGCCGTAGAAATCGATGTCATAGTCGACCGGATCGAGCTTCAGCGGCACCAGGTCTTCGCGCTTGACCGGATCCTTCGTGCCCGGATAGAACATCGACTCGTCCGGCGGCAGACCTTCGAACGCCTTCACCAGCGCAGCCTCGTTCAGGTACATCTTGTGACTGGCGCGGACCTGTTCCTTGAAGGCGTCGATCAGCCGCATCTGGGCACGGTTGACGATCGTCGCGGTGATCGTCTTGCGCGCCTCCTCGAGCGGCGGACGCTTGCCCTGCTCCTCGCCGTCGACCTTCAGGATCCACCAACCGTAGGTGCTCGGCACCGGCTCGGTGATGTCGCCGATCGCGCAGGCGAAGATGGGATCCTCGAACGAGGTGATGAAGCGCCCGTACTGGATGGTGATCTCGTACGACCCGGTCTGCGTCTGGGCGCCGTCGTGGAACTCGGCGAACAGATCGGCCCAATCGGCGCCGTCCAGCGCCTTCTGGCGGCCGGCCAGGGCATCCTCGCGCGTGTTCGTGATGAAATAGCGGCACTTGCGCGTGCGACCGAGGTTCTCGTAGAACGCCTGGATGTCGGCCTCGTCCACCTCGGAGGCGGGCTTGTCCACGAAGCGCTCGCGGGCGGCGGCCACCGCCTCGTAGGAGGTCAGGGTCTTGCGGGCGTACTCGATCTGGGGATCGGCGGCGAAGCCCATGCGGGTGGCCACCGTCACCATCACGTCCTTGTTGATGATGGTGTCGAGGAACTTGCGCTTGCCCGGCAGTTCGGTCATGTCCAGAACGATGCCTTCGTCGTCGCGCGGCAGGTCGGCGGGAGTCAGACGGACGAGCTTCTTCTCGTAGTAGTCCGCAGTGATCTCCTTGTCCCCCACCTTGGCCAGCACGGTCTCTCCGGATACGCCCTTGCCCTTGCCGCCGCAGCCCGCGCCGAACACGGCAAGCATCGTCAGGCACGCCAACGCAACGAGGGTCGGCCGGCACAGGGGAATACGCAACGAACTCATGGACTCTCCTTGGACTTGCTCGGGATCGCTTTCGGAAACCGGCCGGTGATTCAACCTTCGGGGCCCACGCCCTGAAGTTCGGCCAGTCGCTCCAGCATGGCGTCCGCGACCGCCAGATGCTCGTCGCGCAGCGCGGGCACCTTCATGACAAACTGGTCAACGGCCTTGAATTGCAGGCCCTTGGGGCCCGCCGCCATCAAGCCCTGTATAATAGGCGGCGCCGGTTCCCTTCCGCCAGCGAAAAAGAAGTCGCAGCCGTGGCGTCCGCCGCGGATCTCGACGATTCCCAGTCGTCCCGCCCGGATCCGCAACCTCTGGATATCCAACAGGTTGGAAACCGGTGGAGGCGGCGGGCCGTAGCGATCCCGGAACTCCTCGCGCAACCGGTAACAGCCTTCGGTGCGGCGCGTCCGGGCCACCCGGCGGTACAGGTCCATCTTCTGCTGGGGATCGCCCACATAGTCGTCGGGCAGGTAGGCCGCCAACGGGAACTCGACCTTCACCTCAAGCGGAGCAACACCGCCGCCGCCCTGGAGTTCCGCCACCGTTTCCTCGAGCAGCCGACAATAGAGATCGAAGCCGATGGCCTCCATGTGTCCGTGCTGTTCCTCGCCCAGAAGGTTGCCGGCGCCGCGGATCTCCAGATCGCGCATGGCGATGTGGTAGCCCGAGCCGAGCGCCTGGAACTCCTCCAGGGCCGCCAGTCGCCTGCGGGCCTCGGCCGTCAGGCGTTCGCCGGGCGGCGTCATCAGATAGGCGAAGGCACGGTGGTTGCTGCGCCCGACGCGGCCGCGCAGCTGGTAGAGCTGCGCCAGGCCGAAGCGGTCGGCCCGGTCGATGATGATCGTGTTGACGCGCGGCATGTCCAGTCCCGATTCGATGATCGAGGTGGCCACCAGCACGTCCAGTTCGTGGGCCAGGAAGGTGGTCATGATGCGCTCGAGCTTCTCCTCGTCCATCTGGCCGTGCGCCCAGCCCACACGCACGTTCGGCATCAGCTCGCGGATGAGCTGAGCCATGCCCTCGATGGTCTGCACGCGGTTGTGTACGAAGAAGACCTGACCGCCGCGGTGCAGTTCGCGCATGATCGCTTCGACGAGGAGACGCTTGTCGAACGTGCACAACTCGGTGTGGATGGGCAGACGGTCGCGCGGAGGCGTGTTGATCAGCGACATGTCGCGCGCGCCCATCAGCGCCAGATAGAGCGTGCGCGGGATCGGCGTCGCGCTGAGCGTGATCGCGTCGACCTGCCTTTTCATCTCCTTCAGGCGTTCCTTGTGCTTCACGCCGAAACGCTGCTCTTCGTCGACGACCAGCAGACCCAGATCCTTGAATTTCACGTCGCGCGAGAGCAGGCGATGCGTGCCGACCAGGACGTCGACGCGGCCGCTGGCGCAACCGGCGAGCACTTCCTTCTGCTCGGCCGGCGTGCGGTAGCGGTTGAGCACCGCGACCCGGACCGGGAAATCGCGGAACCTCTCGCCGAACGTCTCGCCGTGCTGCGCGGCCAGGAGCGTGGTCGGGCACAGGATAGCCACCTGCTTGCCGGCGGCCACGGCCTTGAACGCCGCGCGAAGGGCCACCTCGGTCTTGCCGAAGCCGACGTCGCCGCAGATCAGGCGATCCATGGGCTCGGGGCCTTCCATGTCGCGCTTGACCTCTTCGATGGCCGTCAATTGATCGGGCGTCTCGTCCCACAGGAACGAGTCCTCCAGCGCACGCTGCAGGTGGCTGTCGGGCGGGAACGCATAGCCCGGCTTGGCGCGGCGCGCGGCATAAAGTTCGATCAGGTCGGCGGCCATGGCGCGGATCGCCTTGCGGGCCTTCCCCTTCACCTTCAGCCAGCTACCCGAGCCCAGCCGCGCCAGCGGCGGATTGGCGCCCTGGTCCGAGCTGTAGCGTTCGACCTGGTCGATGTTCTCGACCGGAACGTAGACCTTGCCTTCGTCGGCGTACTCGAGCAGCAGGCACTCGCGTTCGACGCCCTCGACCGTGATCACGCGCAGTCCCTTGTAGCGGGCGATGCCGTATTCAAGGTGCACCACGTGCTCGCCCGGCTTCAGGGAGGCGCGCTCCTTGACCACGCCGCTGCTGCGGTGGCGCGCCCGCACCGGCCGGCGGTAGCGCTCGAAGAATTCGTGGTCGGTCAGGCAGTACAGACGCGCCCCGGGCCAGGCGAACCCGGCGGACACGCCGCCGACCAGCGGCCGGGTCGTCTGCGGCGCGGCGGCCGCCTCCTCCAGCAGATCGTACAGGCGGTCGGCCTGGCCCCGGTTGTCGCACAGCAGCAGAACGGCGTCACCGGCGGCTTCGCGCGCCGAAAGCTCGGCCCGCAGGGCCGCCACGTCGCCCCCGCGCAGTTGCTGCCCGGTGGTGGGGAACTCGACCGTCGCGCGCGCGGGACTTCCCAGCCAGGAGGCTGCGGCATCGCCGGTGATCCACGATTCCGCCATCTGGATATGCCGTAGACGCGGCACGGCCAGCCGCTCCGCCGGCTCGACCAGTTCCTCGATCCGCGGCAGCACCGGGTCGCGTTCGGCCCTGACCTCGCGCAACCGCGGCAGTTCGGCGTCCAGCAGATCCGACTGTTCGCTCAGCCGAACCGGGTCGCACCAGAAGATCGAGGAGCCCTCGGGCAGGTAGTCGATCAACGTCGCGGTCGGTCCTGTCCAGGGCAGGTAGCTCTCGATACCGTCGTCGGTCAGACGGTCTTCCAGGCGGCGCTGCAGGTCCTCCAGCGCGTCGGGGTCCGGACCTTCGGGCCTCTTCGCCAGCGCCTGTTCGGCGCGCGCCAGGCAGGCGATGATCGCGTCGTCGTCCAGCCACAGGTGGCTGACCGGCACCACAACGGCGTCCTCGGTGCGCTCGACCGTGCGCTGGGTCTCGACCTCGAACAGGCGCAGGGACACGATTTCGTCGTCGAAGAACTCGATGCGAAGCGGGCGATCGCCCGGGGCGAAGACATCGAGCAGCCCCCCTCGCCGAGCGAAATCGCCGATCTTGGCGACCATGCCCGCCGGCCGATAGCCGCCGCGGGCCAGCATACCGCAGAGCGCGGCCGGATCGATCCGCTGACCGCAGCGCAGGCGCACGGTGGCGCGCTCGAGCGTGCCCGGAGCGATCACCCTCTGGCGCAGCGCGGCCAGCGAGGTGACGGCCAGCACCCCGACCTGCGTGCGCAGACGGTGCAGACCCGACAGGAAATCGCCGGCGGTGGCGGCATCGGGGGAATTGCGGTCGAACGCAAGGACTTCCGGCTGCGGCAGATGGCAAACCGTGTCAGGACCCAGCCAGACCTCCAGATCATCGGCCAGGCGATCGGCGGCTTCGCGGTCGGCAGTCACGATCAGGGCCGGGCGACCGCTGGCGACGTGCCAGGAGGCGAGCAGCAGGCCCGGCGCGCCGCCTCGCAGGCCGGTGACGCGCAACGGCCCTTCGCCCGGAGCCTGCAGGGCGGACCTCAGGCGGGCGACGGCCGTTTCGAGGCCTTCGCCGGCCACCTTGTCCAGCAGGGCGGCGTGCAACAGCCCACCGGGGCCGCCGCTGGGCGGATGCGAGGCGTCGCTCATGTTCCTTCCGTGCTTTTCAGAAGGTCGCCCGCCGCTCGTTGAACGGCGTGATCACGCGGAGCCGCTCGATGATGCGGGGCAACACCTCGATCACGTAGTCGACCTCGGCCTGCGTGTTGTAGCGCGACAGGGAGAAACGGATCGAACCGTGGGTCAGCGTGAACGGCAGACCCATCGCGCGCAGCACGTGGGACGGCTCGAGGCTGCCGCTGGTACAGGCCGAGCCGCTGCTGGCCGCCACGCCGACGCGGTCCAGGAGCAGGAGGATGCCCTCCCCTTCGATGAAGCGGAAACTGATGTTGCTGGTGTTCGGCAGCCGGAAGTCGGGATCGCCGTTGGCCTGGCAGTCGGGGATCGCCGCCAGCAGACCCTGTTCCAGGCGGTCGCGCAATCGCCGCACTTCGACGTTCTCTTGCTCGCGGCTCGCCTGCGCCAGATCGCAGGCCACACCCATGCCGGCAATGGCCGCCACGTTCTCGGTGCCGGCGCGCCGCCCCCGCTCCTGGTGGCCGCCGACGATCAGCGGCCGCAGCTTGGTGCCCTTGCGCACGTAGAGCGCGCCGACGCCCTTGGCCGCGTGCAACTTGTGTCCGGAGATCGAGAACAGGTCGATGGGCGCATGTTCAAGGTCCAGCGGCAGCTTCCCGGCCGCCTGCACGCCGTCGACGTGGAACACGGCGCCGTGCGCGCGGACCAGGCGTCCGATGGTGTCGACGTCGAAAAGCACGCCGGTCTCGTTGTTGGCCATCATGACCGAGACCAGCGCCGTATCCGGGCGCAGGGCCTCGGCGACCTGCCCGGGCGCCAGCCGTCCGGCGCCGTCGACCTTCAGGAAGGTGACGTCGAAACCATGGCGTTTCTGGAGTTCCCGGCACAGGCCCAGCACCGCAGGATGCTCGACCTCGGTGGTCACCAGGTGGCGCCGCTCCGGATAGGCGTGCAACGTGCCGACGATGGCGAGGTTGTCCGATTCGGAACCGCCGCTGGTGAACACGATCTCGCTCGGCAGAGCCGCGCCCAGCAGGCCGGCCACCTTCTGGCGGGCCTGCGCCACCTCGTCGCCCGCACGCGCGCCGAACGAGTGCATGCTCGAGGGGTTGCCGTAATGGTCCGTCAGCAGCGGCACCATCTTCTGCACCACTTCGGGCGCCACCGGCGTCGTCGCGTTGTTGTCGAAATAGATTCCCGCCGCCGGACGCGGCGGCAGTCCTTCCAGCAGGCCGGGCTTGCGGTTGTCGGTGCTCATCGACGCCCCACTTCCACGACGGACAGGCGCGGATCGACGAACTCGCGCAAGCGCGGTTCGACCAGGCCGGAGATGGTTGCGGAGGACGACCGGCAGGCGGCGCAGTTGCCGGTCAGCCGCACGTGCACGCGCAGGTCGCCGTACCGCACGAATTCGATGTCGCCGCCGTCGTTGCGCAGCGCCGGCGCGATCTCCGTTTCCAGGAGTTCGGTGATCCTCGCGACCATCGCCGCATCCGCGGGCGCGTGCTCGGGTCGGTCCGTCCGCCGCGACGACATCGGGGCCAGCGCCACCAGATCGAGCAGGGGGCCGGCCGCCGGCGCGGGCGCCGCGGCCTGACGTTCCCGGCATTCACGCAGCAGGTCGGCGATCTCATGATGGCAGTCGCCGCATCCGCCACCGGCCTTGGTGTGGTCCGTCACGTCCTCGACGGTCTCGAGCCCGTGCCGCTCGATCGCTTCGCGCACGGTATCCTTCGTGACCTGGTAGCAGTGGCAGAGCAGCGTCGTGCCGGCCAGGAGATGGCAGGGCACTTCCCTGCCCAGACGGCGGTAGTGGTCGAGCATCGCCGCTTCGAGCGCCTCCCGGCCCATCACCGAGCAGTGCATTTTTTCGCGGGGAAGTCCGTCCAGTTCGCGGGCGATGTCCTCGTTGGTCACCCGCGAGGCTTCCTCGAGGGTCTTGCCGCGGATCATTTCGGTCAGGATGCTGCTCGAGGCGATGGCGCTGCCGCAGCCGAAGGTCTGGAACTTCGCTTCGGCGATGCGGCCGTCCCCATCCAGGCGGAAGGTCAGTCTCAATGCGTCGCCGCAGGCCATGGAACCGACTTCGCCGACACCGTCGGGATTGTCCACTTCACCCACGTTGCGCGGGTTCAGGAAGTGGTCCATGACCTTGTCGGAATAGTTCCACATGTCGCTTCACGGCTCCTGCGAAGGTTCGGACAGCCCCCCGGTGACTGGATCCAAGATGAGTTGACTCCGCGCCGATTTCAACTTTCGCCCCCACCCCGTCGTCCGGCCGCCGCCCCCACATAGAGTTCCGCCGCCAGGAGCGCCGCCGCCAGCAGGAAGGCCCAGGGCGCCAGATTGCGCCCCGACAGGGCGTCCGACAGCCGGGTCGGATCGGCGCCGGACAGGTCGGCGGCCACGTCCAGGTCCAGGTCCGCGAGGCGCCGCCGCCAGCGGTCGGCGCCGTCGCGGGGCTCGGTCGTCTCGGCAGCGGGCACGGCGATCGCCACCAGACCGAGCGTGTCGGTGCCGGACGTGAAGACCGCGAAACCCGCCCGATCCGCCGGTCCGGTGCCCAGCACCGGCGTCGTGCCGCGCCAGTCCAGGTCGGCCGCGCGCGCGGCGCCGGCCACCGGACCGGTGACCACGAGCGCGCTCGCGTCGGCCAGGACGGCGGCCGGAGCGCCGGCCCGGGGACGCACGCGCAGCTCCTGTCCAACCACAGCCTCTGCCGCTCCGTCGCGTCCCGATCCGCTGCCCAGCCACGAGACCAGCCGCTGCAGCAGGGGCAGAGCCATCGGGCTGCGCGACAGACCTCCGGCTTCGAACGTGAAGTGGGTGGCGAGCACCGCGAGGCGGCCCTCGCCGACCTCGCGTTCGAGCAGGAGCGGCGTGCCGCCCGTCAACTCGAGCACGACGCGGCTGTCGTCGGGCGCGAACGCGAACCAGCGGCGCCAGCGGATGTCTTCCACCGTGCGGCGCGCGGTCTCGTCCAGACCGGCGAACAGGGGATGTGACGGGTCGACAATGCGTGCGTGCAGGCCGTCGCCTTCGCCGAGCCGGGGCTCCGCCACGGCGGGCAGACCGAGGGCCGGCAGTTGCGTGGAGCGCAGGTGGTCCGCCAGCAGCGGGTCGCCAGCCGCCAGCAGCACGCCGCCGCCGGCGCGCAGCCGCTCGGACAGCGCATCCTGGCCGGCGCGGCCGAGCGGTCCGGCATCGACCAGCACGACCACGCCGGCGGCCGTGAGCGCCCCGGTGCTCACCACTTCGCTCGACTGGGCGGTGACGGCGAATGGACCGGCGCTGCCGCCGGGCGCCAGGGCTTCGGCAGGATACCGCCAGCCGCCGCGCCCTGAGGCGCCGTCGCCGGGACGGTCGGGGCCGTGCACGACCAGCACTTCCAGCCGCGACGGCACCGCCAGGACGAACGGGCGGCGGTCGTCGGCCGGCAGCGTGTCGCTCTCCTTGCGCACCCACCCCGCGTGCAGGCCCGGCCCGGGAACGGTGAGGGCGAATTCGATCGCCTGCGGGCTGCCCGCCGGCCCGGCGGACGTCGCCTCGGCCACGGCCCGACCGTCGATCTCGAGCGTGAACAACTGTCCCGCCTGGTCGGGCACCACCGTCGCGGCGATCAGCGCCGTCTCGCCGGGACGCAGGGCCCGCCCCGGCGGGCGGATATCGACGACGCCGCCGGCGGCGCCGCGGTCCGCGGAAACTTCGCGCAACAGCACCCGCACACCGCGCGTCTGCAGCAGCGCCCGCGCGGCGTCCGGCCAGGACGGATCCGTCGGCAGCGACTGCAGGTCGCCGATCAGGACCAGATCCACCGGCGCGCCGGGAGCCCGCGCCGCCTGGCGCGCCGCCTCGCGCAGCACCGCGCCGAAGTCGAGTCCGCCGTCATCGGTTCGGACGGCCGTCAAGGCGGCGGCGGCCGCATCACCGGCCGGCAGCCAGTCCCCGAACAGCGCCTCGGTCCGGCTGCCGGCGACGATGATCTGCACCGTGGCTCCGGCCGGCAGCTGGCGGATCATTGCCGCGGCATCGGCCACCGCCGCGTCCAGAACGGTCCCGGTGCCGCGCCGCGCGCCGCTGCTGGCGCTGGTGTCGATCACGATCAGGGTGGAGCCCCCGCCGGAAGCATCGGCCAGTCCGCCCCACCGCGGCCCGGCGGCCCCGGCCACGACCGCCAGCAGCGCCAGCACGCGCAGCAGGAGGAGCAGCCAGCGCCGAACCCCGAGCGAACGCGCCTGGCGCGACTGCACCTGCTCCAGGAAGCGCAGATCGCTGAACGACTCGCGGCGCACGCGACGACGGCTGAGGAAATGCAGGATCACCGGCAGGGCCGCCGCGGCGGCGCCGAACAGGAGTCCGGGATTCAGAAAGGACAACGGCATCAGTAGAGCCGCCGGCGTTTGCGGAGGTAGGCGCCCAGGCCGCGGGCGAACGGCGTGTCGGTGGTGATCTCGACCAGGTCGACGCGCTGGCGCCGGCAATCGCGCCGAAGCTCGGAGCGCCAGGCGTCGAAGCGCTCGCGGTAGGCGTCGCGCAGGTGGGCCGGTTCGAGGCGCACGCGGCGGCCCGGTTCTTCGAGTGCCTCAAACTCCACTTCACCGCGGAAGTCGAGATCCAGTTCCCGCGGATCGAGGATCTGGAACACGATCACCTCGTGCCCGCGGTGGCGGAAGTGCTTGAGGCCGTCGATGATCCGCGCAGGATCGTCCATCAGGTCGCTGAGCAGCACCACCAGGCCCCGGCGGGGAACGCGCTCCGCCACCTGGTGCAGCACCGTGCCCAGGTCGGTTCCCGTACCGGCCGGCAGGCGGTCGAGCACCTTCAGCACCTGGAACAGCTGGCGCCGCAGCGAACGCGCGGGCACCGATTCGAGCGGACCCTGGTCGAACGTCAGCAGCCCCACGGCGTCGTTCTGCCGCAGCAGGAGGTAGCTGAGAGCCGCGGCCAGATAGGCCGCGTACTGTTTCTTGGCCAGCCGGCGCGGATCGCCGCGGAAATCCATGCTCGCCGAGCAGTCGAGCAGGATGGTCGCGCGCAGATTCGTTTCCTCGGTGAAAACCTTCAGGTAGTGCCGGTCGCTCTTGGCGTAGGCGCGCCAGTCCATGTTCGCCACCGGCTCGCCGGGGATGTACTGGCGGTACTCGGCGAACTCGGCCGAAAAGCCGTGATAGGGACTCTTGTGCAGCCCCAGGAGAAAGCCTTCGACCACCAGGCGCGCCACCAGGTCGATCCGGCCCAGCTGTCCCGCCAGTTCGGGCGTCAGCAGCGGCGAGGTCACGGGGCGACCTCGGACAGGATGCGGTCGATGATGGCGTCCTTGCCGACGCTTTCGGCCTCGGCGTGGAAGTTCGCGACCAGACGATGCCGCAGCACCGGGTGGGCCAGGCGGCGGATGTCCTCCAGCCCGGGTGTCGGCCGACCGTCCAGGAGCGCGCACGCCTTGGCGCCGCGAACCAGGAACTGCGCCGCGCGCGGACCGGCGCCCCAGGCCAGGAACTCGGCCGCCGCCTTCGACTGTTCGGCCGTGCCCGTCCGGGTGGCCCGCACCAGGCGCACGGCGTAGCTGGTCACGTTCTCGGCCACGGGCACGCGCCGGACCACGTCCTGGCAGGCAAGCACCTCGGGCCCGTCGAGCACGCGCTGGAGCTGGCCGCCCGCGGCGCCGGTCGTGCTCTCGACGATCGCCACCTCTTCCGCGTAGGACGGGTAGTCGATCTTGACGTTGAGCATGAAGCGGTCGAGCTGCGCCTCGGGCAAGGGGTAGGTGCCCTCCTGCTCGATGGGATTCTGCGTGGCCAGCACGAAGAACGGGTTGCCGAGATCGTGCGTCTGGCCGCCCGCGGTGACCTGGCGCTCCTGCATCGCCTGCAGCAGCGCGGCCTGCGTCTTGGGCGGCGTGCGGTTGATCTCGTCGGCCAGGATCACGTCGGCGAAGATCGGACCGCGGATAAAACGGAAATGCCGCTGGCCGGTGCCGTGGTCCTCTTCGAGCACTTCCGAGCCCGTGATGTCCGAGGGCATGAGGTCGGGCGTGAACTGGATGCGGTTGAAGCTGAGGTCCATCACCCGCGCCACGCTGCTGATCAGCAGGGTCTTGGCCAGACCCGGCACGCCTTCGAGCAGCACGTGCCCACCGGCGAACAGGGCGATCATCAGTTCCTCGACGACCGCGTCCTGGCCCACGATGACGCGGGCGATCTCGCGGCGCATGTTGTGATAGTAGTTCCTCAGGCCATCGATGCGGGCGGCGTCATCCACGGGCTCGTCCTTTCCTGGTTCAGAAGCGCGGGGCCGGCCGCTGACGATAGTGCGGGGCGCCGCGCGCGTCCACCCCGACCAGCGCTGGCCGCCGCGGCGGCCGGATGGTAACCTTTGCCGACCGCAGACCGGGAACCCGCGCGAAGGGACACGATAGGTGCACAAGCGACTATACCGCACCGTGGAACGTTTGCTGGAGAAGATCGACGACTCGTCCGGCGGCGAGGCCATGCTTCTGGACGTGCTGCACCTCCTGGTGAACAACCCCGCCGCCGAGAACCTCGGCATCGTCAGCGGCCGCCTGTACCGCGAACAGAAACAGGACTACTGCCTGATCGAGAGCCTGGGCGGTCTGGGCGCGGCGCTGGCCGGCAAGACCGTGAGCAAGGAATACCAGGTAGTGCGCGACATCGAGCGTCGCCGGCTGTGGGTCATCTCGCCGCAGTCCCCCGGCTTCGATGCCGCCGTCGAATCCCAGTTCGGCGACACCGATTCGGCGGCGATCCTGGTCGGCCGCGACCCCAACTACATCCTGAGCCTGAGCATCCGCCACCACGGCAGCGAAGAGGACCTGATGGTCCTTCTGGAAACGATCCGCGCCGCCGTCGGCCTGAAGCTGCGGATGCAGGCGCTGGCTTCGCAGATGCGGCAGGCGCGCAGCATCCAGCACTCGCTCCTGCCGGGATGCCTGCCGCGCCTGCCCGGATTCGAGATGGCGGCGCTGAGCCTGCCCGCGGACGAGGTCGGCGGCGACGTCTACGACATGCAGGAAGTGGAGCCCGGCACCGTGGGCTTCATGCTGGCCGACGCCAGTGGCCACGGCCTGCCGGCGGCGCTGCAGGCCCGCGACGTCGTGGTCGGCATGCGCATGGGCCAGGCGCGCGGCGAGAAGATCAACGCCACCGTGAGCCGGCTCAACCGCGTGATCAACCAGGGCGGGCTGGCCAGCCGTTTCATTTCGATGTTCTACGGCGAACTGGAGACCACCGGCAGCCTGGTCTACGTCAACGGCGGCCACTGCCCGCCGCTGCTCGCCTCGCCGGACGGCCGCGTGCGCGAACTGATGACCTGCGGACCGGTGCTGGGCCCCTTGCCGGAGGCCGTGTACAAGCGGGGCTACGTGACCATGGAGCCGGGCGACGTGCTGCTGGCCTACACCGACGGCGTCACCGAGCGCCTGGACTTCGAAGCGCCGGGCGACGAGGACGACGTGCACGAATTCGGGCGCGGGCGCCTGGTGGATCTGCTTCTGGCGCAGCGCGGCGCGGACGCGGAGTCGACCGTCGCCGCGGTGATCGAGGCCGTGCGTGCTTTCGGGCACGGGTCGCCGCAGGCCGACGATGTGAGCGTGCTGGTGATCCGGCGGCTGCCGGCGGCCGACTACCCGCCGGCAGGCGGGCTGGCCACCGTGGCGACGGGGATGATGCGGTAGACCGCCACCGTCCACGGTTGGCTCTCGCGCAGGCCGACGCCCGGCAGCAGGCAGGTACGCTCAAGTGCGAACCGGTAGCCTTCGACGGTGCGGCCGTCCCAGCGCGGCGGGCCGTCGGTCCGGTCGACCAGGAAGACGGGCGGATGGCCGGGCTCGGCCCGCAGCCAGGCGCCCGAGGCCACCATCGCCTCGAAGCCCTGCTGCCGTCCCAGTTCCCGCACGGACGGGCTGACCAGCCCCATCAGATCGAGAACGCGCCTCTCGCTGAGGTAGCCCACGGCGCCGATGTCGAGCGCCGCGACCGTCTGGCCCGGTTCCAGTTCGGTGCGCAGCCAGGCGGCGATTTCGCCGTAGCAGCCGCGCAAGCCGGCCGGAAAGGCGCGCGCGTGCGGCAGGACCTGCGCCGTGAAGATCCAGGCGTTGACCCCCAGCCCAGCGACCAGGCAGACGAGCACCATGAGGTGCCCCGCGCGGCGGGCGGCGGCGCTCAGCCCCGGCCCGTGCAGGAGCCACTCGACGACCAGGCTCGCCGCCAGCAGCACGACCGGAGCCAGCGGGCTGACATACCGCGAAATGACCCAGACCTGGCGGGCGGCATAACCGCCCAGCAGCATCACGGTCCAGATGACGACGATCCCCACGAAGGCCACGGGGCCCCACACCGACCAGGCGCCCATGTCGCGGGGCGAACCGTCGCCGGGAGGTGTCTCAAGGGCCGCCGGTGCGTCCGGTCCGTCCGCATCCGGCCCCGGTTCGAAGTCGTTCGGATCGCGCTGGCGCGTCAGGACCAGCACCACCAGCAGCGCCGGCGCCAACAGGTAGAATCCCTGCACCGCGAGCAGAGGCCCGGCGGCCTGTCCCAGCGCACGGAGCAGAGCCACCGGATCGGCCAGGAACGACCCGCTCTTGGCCGCTGCCGTGTCCGGAAGCGCCCGGCCGAAAACACTCCAGGCGTACAACAGCCAGGGCCCGACCGTCAGCAGCCAGCCGACGATCGCCGCCGCCGCCGGCGCCGGCGGCCGGGCGCGGTGACGGGCGTGGACACCGCCGACGGCGCTGGCCCGGTAGTACTCGAACCACAGGAGCACCGGCAGCGCGGCAGGAGCCAGCAGCAGGAACTCGGGCCGGATCAGCCCGGCCAGACCCGCCGCCACGCCCCAGCCCAGATAGCGGCGCCACAGCGGTTCGCGCGTGACGCCCCAGCCCAGATCACGGCCCGAAACCATCGGCCACACCAGCACCAGCAGGGCCAGCGTCGCCAGTGGTGTCTCCATGCCCGAGAAAGTCCAGCGCAGGAACCAGGGATCGGCGGCGATCGCGGCCAGCACGACCGTCTTCCAGGTGTCGGGATAAGTGAAACGGCACAGGATGGCGTCCGCGAGCAGGATCACCGCGACGCCGCACAGGGCGCCCAGCGCCCAGGCCGCGACCGCCGGGGCCAGTCCCAGCTTCAGCAGCAGGGCCAGCCCGAAGATCCAGAGCGGACTGGTGGCTCCATAGGTTGGTTCGCCGGGGTTGAAGGCGATCTGGCCGTCTTCGAGCAGGTGCCGGGCGTAGCGCAGGTGGATGTAGGTGTCGTCGGTGGTGTAGCCACGTAACAGCCAACCGCCCACGACAAGGATGCCGAGGGCGACCAGCAACCGGATAAGGCGCGGGCGCGTCATGCCGGGAGCATAGCCCACGGAACGCGCGCCCGTCCACCTCGGGTGCAGGGCATTTTTTGGCGTCCGGCCCGCCCTAGCGCAGGAACATCGGCAGGTTCTCGACCCCACGGAGCACAGGACGGTACTCCTGAGCGTCGTAGAACCGGTCGATATCCACCCGCTTGACGCCGCTGACGATCGAGGCCAGATCGACCGCCGTGTAGCGACCTTCCTGCAGGGCCGTCATCAGGCCCGTGCGCCCCTCGAGCAGCAGATCCACCGCCAGGGTGCCGAAATTCATCGCCACCATGCGATCCAGGGCGTCCGGGGGACCGCAGCGCATCATGTAGCCGAGTTGCTGGTAGGTCACGCCGAAGCCGGTCCGCTTCTTGAGCTGCTCGGCCGCCCACAGGCCCACGCCCCCCAGTTTGCGGTGGCCGTAGGCATCCTCTTCGCCGGTCTCGACGATGCCGCCTCCGTGCGCGATGGCGCCCTCGCTGATGGTCACCATCGCGTAGTGGCTCGGGTTGTCGCGCTTGTCCCTCTTGACCATCTCCGCCAGCTTTTCGATCTCGAACGGCACTTCGCTGATGATGGCGCGGTCCACATGCGCCAGATAGCTGGACACGAGGCAGGTTTCGCCGCTGTTGCGCCCGAAGAGTTCGACCAGGCCGATGCGCTCGTGCGAGCCGATGGGCGTGCGCAGATCGCTGATCGCCTGCACCGAACGGGTGACCGCGGTGCTGAAGCCGATACAGAAGTCGGTGCCGAAGACGTCGTTGTCCATGGTCTTGGGGATGGCCACCTGCGGGTAGCCCGCCTGGTGCAGGCGAGCGGCATAGCTGAGCGTGTCGTCGCCGCCGATGGGGATCAGGGCGTCGATCTCCAGGTGTTCGAGGTTGGCCACCACCACGTCGGTCAGGTCGGCCGGATACGTCCTTCCTGGCTGCAGGAGGTGCTCCGGCATGTCCTTCTCGCGCACCCGCGCCGGATTCGTCCGCGAGGTGTGCAGGAACGTGCCGCCCGTGCGGTCGATCGTCCTCACGTGGCTCCAGTCCAGCTCCGTGCGCCAGTGCCGGTTCCAGTCCTCCTCGGCCTCGGGCCGGTAGTTGATGAGCCCGCCCCACCCGCGGCGGATGCCGACCACGGAAATGCCCTCCCGCTGCGCGCGGCTGACCACCTGCTTGATCGCCGAATTGAGCCCCGGGACGTCGCCGCCCCCGGTCAGAATGGCGATGCGCCGCAGTTTCCTCGACATGCCTGCACCCTTCCGCTGGAACCGTTTTCTCCGCCGGACGGCGCCATTATCGGTCACCGATCCGGGCATCGCAACCCGCGTCGCGCCCCCGGGGGCGGGGCCCGGCGCCTCAACCGCCCCCGGCCTCGGGACAGCCGGCGGCCAGGAACGTGCCCTGGCAGGACATCCGGGCGATGCGCCGCATGTCGTCCTCGCTGAAGCCGAACGTGGTCATGGCCAGTTCGTATTCGCGCGACAGCGTGGTGCTGCTGACCGTCGGGTTGTCCGTGCAGAGCGCGACCTTGATGCCGGCTTCGAGGAACTTCGGCAGCGGATGGTCCGCCAGCGAGGCGACCGCCCCCGTCTGCAGGTTCGACGACAGACAGACTTCCAGGTAGATGCCGTCGCGGGCCAGCCGGCGCATCAGTTCGACATCCTGTCCGGCGCTGGTGCCGTGGCCGATGCGGTCCGGCCCCAGGTTTTCCAACGCTTCCCAGATGCGCTCCGGCCCTTCGCTCTCGCCGGCATGGGCCGTGGTCTTGAGCCCCATCCTGGTGGCCAGCGCGTACGCCTCCTTGAACAGGACCGGCGGGAACGGCGCCTCGTGCCCGGCGATGTCGAAGCCGACCACGCCCGCGCCGTTGTGGAAGTCCTCGCGTTCGCCGACGATCTCGCGCAGGAGGATGCGCGCCATGTTGCCGCCGTGGTTGCGCATCGCGATCACGATGATGCCCACCCGGAAGTCCGGGTGCGTCTCGGTAAAGGCGTCGAAGCCCTTGCGCGTCGCCGCCAGCACCTGGCGGCTGGTCAACCCGGCGCGGCGGTGGATCAGCGGATTGATGCGCAGTTCCAGCAGGCGCACGCCGTCGTTGTAGGCGTCCTCGGCCAGTTCGTAGCTGATGCGCCGGATGTTGTCGTAGAACTGCGTGTACTGCAGCGGCACGTGGAACTTGTCGAGATAGTCCAGCAGGGTGCTGTCCTGGGACTCGTCCCATTGCAGGTAGTGCCGGAATTGCTCGTAGTCGAGACCGGGTACCGCGCTGTAGTATTTTTCGGAGAGTTCCCAGAGCGTGGCCGGACGGATCGAACCGTCGAAGTGGCGGTGGATATCCGACAGGTAAAGCGTGCGGATGAACTCCCGCTGTTCCTGTGAGGTCATGATTCTCCTTTTCGGTTTCGAGGCCGTTCCGGGGCCCGCGCGGGTCCCGGTCGGATCGGGATAAATTCCCGACACGGTAACGATGTTCGCCCCTCGTGTAAAGAGCCTCGGAAGTTCTTGGACTTCCGGACCCTGCCGCGATAGATTTCGACCCGAGGCATTCACTTGGGCCGCATCGCCCTTGACGCCTGACGGCGCCAGCCGGGTGCCCGGCCGCAGGTAACCACGGTCCCCACAAAGGGTCCGGGAGCGGAGCAGGCACTGCCATGAAGGTCAATACCAAGGTCCGCTACGGACTGCGCGCCATCCTGCAGATCGCCGGCGAATACGGCGGCGAACCCGTCCCCATCAGCGCCATCGCCGAAAGCCAGGAAATCAGCGGCAAATACCTCGAGCAGGTGGTCGGCGCCCTGCGGCGCGCCAACCTGATCGTCAGCCGCAAGGGCGTGCGCGGCGGCTACACGCTGGGCCGGGCGCCGACCGAGATCACACTCTGGGACGTGATCAGCGCGCTGGACTCGCACACCGCCCCGGTCGACTGCGTGGCCGAACCCCAGACCTGCGACCGTGCCGGCGACTGCCTGACGCGCTCGATCTGGACGCTGCTGGACGCGCGTCTGAAGGAATTCTGGACCGGATTCACGCTGGCCGACCTGGTCTGTGCGATGCGCGACGAGGGCTACCTCTCGCTGCAACAGCTGGACGCCGGCGGCGTGGCCGACACGCAGTAGGGATTGCCGGAGCGCAGCCCCCCCGGCACCCCGCCGGGCCCGGCCGTGCGCCCCATCGTGCCGCCGGGCATCCGCCCGCCGGCGCAGCTTCGGGGGACCATCATGGACTTCATCACTTCACTGCACGCGAGGGCCGCCGCCCTCGGCAAGACCGTCGTGCTGCCCGAATCGGTCGATGACCGCACCCTGCAGGCGGCCGGACGCATCCGTGACGGCAAGCTGGCCGGCGTCGTCGTCCTGGGCGAAGAAGCCGCCGTGGCCGCGCGTTTCGCGGCCCTGGGCGTGGACCCGGCGGGCATCCGCGTGATCGATCCCGTGCGCTCGAGCTACCGCGCCGACTTCGTGCGCGAGTACCACGAACTGCGCCGGCACAAGGGCATGACCGAAGAGGAAGCCGCGACCACGCTCGCCGACCCCCTGTTCTTCGGCGCGATGCTCGTCCGCCGCGGCCTGGCCGACGGCATGGTGGCGGGCGCCGTCAACTCGACGGGCAACGTGCTGCGCGCCGGCTTCCAGATCGTGGGCATGGCCCCGGGCACCTCGATCGTCTCGAGCTGCTTCGTCATGGTGCGGCCGGACTGGACCTTCGGCGACGCCGGCCGGCTGGTGTTCGGCGACTGCGCGGTCAACCCGCAACCCAATGCCGAACAGCTGGCGGACATCGCCATCGCGACCGCCGGCACCGCCCGCGCGCTGTGCGGCTTCGAGCCGGTCGTGGCGATGCTCAGCTTCAGCACGATGGGCAGCGGCGCCGGGCCGGACGTGGACAAGGTCGTCGCCGCCCTGGAGATCGTGCGGCGCAAGGCGCCGAACCTGGCCGTGGACGGCCCGCTGCAGCTGGACGCGGCCATCGTGCCGGCCATCGGCGAGAAGAAGGCGCCCGGCAGCGCCGTGGCCGGCAAAGCCAACGTACTCATCTTCCCCGACCTGGACGCGGGCAACATCGGCTACAAGCTGGTGCAGCGCCTGGCCGGCGCCGAGGCGGTCGGTCCCGTACTGCAGGGCATGGCCCGCGGCGTGAACGACCTTTCGCGCGGCTGCAGCGTCGACGACATCGTCAACGTGGCCGCCATTACCGTGCTGCAGAGCGTCTGAGGTCAAACGCACGATGTTCAACGTCCTGGTCATCAACTGCGGCAGCAGTTCGCTCAAGTACCAGCTCATGGAGATGGACAACGAGACGCTCATGGCCAAGGGCCTGATCGAGCGCATCGGCCTGCCCATGGGCATCCACACGTTCAGCCCGCACAACGGCGCGGTCGTGAACGAGGAGCTGCCGATCCCCGACCACGCCCACGCCTGCGAACTGCTGTTGGCGGCGCTGCTACACCCGGAGCGCGGCGTGCTGCATTCGCTGGACGAGATCGCCGCCATCGGGCACCGCGTCGTCCATGCCGGCGAGAAGTACTCGGCCTCGGTGATCATCGACGAGGACGTGGTGGATGCGTTGCGGGAGTGCGTCCCGCTGGCGCCTCTGCACAACCCGGCCAACATCACCGGCATCGAGGCGGCGCGGACGGTGCTGCCGACGGTGCCGATGGTGGGCGTCTTCGACACGGCGTTCCACCAGACGATGCCGGACATGGCCTACATCTACCCCATCCCCTACCGGCTTTACGAAGAGTACCGGATCCGGCGCTACGGTTTCCACGGCACCAGCCACCGCTACGTGACCGCGCGCGCGGCGCAGATGCTCGAGCGCGATCCGGCCGACCTGAATTTCATCAGTTGCCATCTGGGCAACGGCGCCTCGGTGGCGGCGGTGCGCGGCGGCAAGTCGATCGACACCTCGATGGGGCTGACGCCTCTGGAAGGCCTGATGATGGGTACGCGCAGCGGCGACATCGATCCCGCGCTGGTCGGATTCCTGTCGCGCACGCTGAACCTGGACCTGAACGGCGTGGAGAAGATCCTCAACAAGGAAAGCGGGATGCTGGGTATCAGCGGCATCAGCAGCGACCTTCGCGACGTCGAGCGCGAGTACGCCAACGGCAACGACCGCGCGCGGCTGGCCCTGGAGACCTACGCCTACCACATCCGCAAGTACATCGGCGCCTACGCCGTGGCCCTCGGCAGGGTCGACGCCATCATCTTCACCGCCGGCGTCGGCGAACACGCGTCGCTGGTGCGGGAATGGGCCTGCCGCGGACTGGACGCGATCGGCGCCACGCTGGACACGTTCAAGAACGCCACGCGCCATGACGAATCGATCATCAGCAAATCGAGTTCGCGCGTGCGGATCATGATCGTGCCGACGAACGAGGAACTGATGATCGCCCGGGACACCGCCGAGCTCGTGCGCCGCTGACCACGCGGAGCGCCCGGTCAGGGATCCCGGCGGAACCAGGCCTCGTTCTGCAGATAACCCACCGCGTCACCGCCGGCGTCCAGAGCCGCCACCTGCCAGCGATGAAGCCCGGGCGCCAGCGCCGGCAGCGTGACCGTCACGCTCTCGACCGCGGATTCAGCCAGGGCGTCGCCATCAAGGAACCACACATAGCGCGCGGCGCCCGCCACGGCGCTCCAGTGGAAGGTCACCAGCGTGTCCGCCGCCGCCAGACGTGAAGGGTTGGCGCGCGCAGGCCGGATCTCGTGCAGCACGCGCAGGACGCCCGCGTCCGCCGGAGTGACGGCATCGACGATCACCGGCGGCGCGGCGGCGGCGCCGAACCAGGCGCCGTCACCCGCCAGGAATCCCGGGTGCGTCACATAGGCGCCCGCCGCCAGGCGATCGAAAACGAAGCGGCCCGCGACGTCGGTCCGCGCCACCTGCCCCACCACTCCGACGGCGCCCTTGGCCGTCGGCGCCGCGACGAGCCCCACCAGCAGATCGGCCAGTGGCAGACCATCGCGCTCCACGCGGCCGGATAGTCGTCCGCTGTCGTCCGGTCCCAGGGGCGTCAAGGGGATTTCGAGCCCCGCCACGTCCGTGTAGTCCAGCCCGCCGGGAGGATCGTACGTCCAGCGGATCGTGCGATATCCGTCGCGGCTGACGACCAGCGGCAGGACCTGGTAACCGATGCCGGTGTCCCGATCCAGCGCGACGGGAATGTCGTACACCGTGAAGACGCCGTCAGGGCCGGTCACGTCGTCGCTGGTCTCGGCGCCGCCGCCGTAGCCGGTCGGCCACGGCGACAGGGACACAAAGGCCTGCCCGAGCGGACGGCCGTCGACGGCATCGACCACCCGGCCCGAAAACCTGGGCTCCGTGCCGGGCCGCCGACGCGGACGCATCGTCACGCGATTCGGCGTCGCCGGCGCGGCGAAACCGATCGGCCGCCCCCCCGCAGTGAGCAGGGTGCCGTACCAGTCGGGTTGGTGGTGAACGGCCCAGAGCGGTCCCCCGAAGACGACCAACCGCGGGCGTCCGCCGGCCACCGGACCCAGCAGACACCGCCCGGACGCATCGCTGACCGCCGGACCTGACAGTGGCGCGTTCGTGTTCGCATCCAGGAGCACAACCTTCAGTCCCGGCAGGGCCAGCCCCGAATCCTCGGCGACGATTTCGACCAGCACGACCGGATCTTCCGGCGACGACTCGTCTGAACAGGCCGGCAGCAGACACAGCAGGGCGGCCGCCGCGAGCACGCGCCGGGCACGCGCTCGCGGGAACGGCAGCCCCGAGGTCACGCTTCGACCGCCGCCGACTGCCGGTGGAAGTGGAACGACCCGCGCATGACCACCGCACCGCCGGCCGTGAGGTCGACCGCGGAGGCGCGTCCGTCGGGCGCGTGCACGGTCATCTCGGCCAGGTTCGGCCGGCCCAGCGCATGCCCCTGCTCGGTGACCACCAGCACGTGTTCGGACGCCGGCATCAAACCGTGTTCGACCACGTAGGCGGCAACCGCGCCCAGGGCGGTGCCGCTGGCCACGTCCTCGTCGGTGCCCACGTGCGGATGGAAGAACCGGCAGTGGAAATCGGCCACCTGGCCGTAGGTTTCCGGGCAGAACATCGTCAGACCGCCGACGCCGCGGCGATCGGTCAGATCGGCAATCGCATCAATATTCCCCACCGCGCCGCGGATCGCCTGACGGTCGCCGATGGGCACGATGATCTGGTCGAATCCGCAGGACACGCGCTGCGGACCGTGGTCGCCGATCCCGATCATGTGTTCGGGCACACCGAGCGCGACGGCGACTTCGCTGGCCGGCACCGGTTCGCCGAAGCGGGGCGTGGGCAGGCGGAGCGTCACCAGCGGCTGGCCGTCGGCGGCCAGATAGAGGCGCACCGGGAGCATGCCGGCGCCGGTCTCGACCAGCAGATCCAGACCTTCGGGAGACGGCTTGTAGAAGCCGCGGTCGGCCATCGAAGCGAAGGCGGCGATCAGCACGTGGCCGCTGAGGGCGGCTTCGCGCCGGCGCGTGAAGAAGCGGAGCTTCAGATCGGCCCGCGGATTGTCGGGCGGCAGGACGAAGCCCGCCTCCATCGACAGTTCGCCGGTGATCAGCATCATCTCCGCGTCCGTCAGGCACGAGGCGTTGGGAATGATCGCGGCGGGATTGCCCGTGAACGGACGCGAAGCGAACGCATCCACGATATGGAAGGGGATGATGGCCATGGTGCCCTCGTTTCGCCATGGCGGCTCTCCGGCGGGGCCGCCGTTCGTGCCGGTACCGCGCGCCCGGAAGTGCGCGGCGCGTGTGCGAAGTGGCGTCTGACCTGGCTCAGGATGTCAATCTACCAGAAATCGCGAACGGCCACAACGGCGTTGGCCGCTTTGGGTGCCGGAACCTTATATTCCAGCTTTGGTAACAATGGTTTTGCACATCTGACCGGGCCGCGCCCCGAAAGGAACCCATGTCCGTATCGTGTCGGAATCCGGTTGCGGCGGTGATCCTTATGGCCGTCCTGACGGCTGCGTATGCCTGTCCGGCCCTCGCCCAAACCCCCGCCGAGCGTATCTCCGCGCTGCAGAGCGCCGGCCGCGTGGCCGAAGCCCTGACACTGTGCCGCCAGGAGAACGCGCTCCGTCCCGGCGACCCGATCATGCTCTACAACCAGGCCTGTCTGGAAAGCCGCGCCGGGGAAGCCGAGGCCGCCGTCCGGAGCCTGCGCGCCGCGCTCGAGGCCGGCTTCGACGATGACGCCTTCGCGCTGGCCGATCCCGACCTGCAGGGAGCCGCGGCCGAAGGCGTGAAACTGGCGATCGCCGATCACCGGCGGCAGCGCGGGGCCCTGAGCCTTGCCCGCGGCGCACGACTGACGCAGGGCCGGGCGGCGACGCTCACGCTGGAGCCGGTCGCCGGACAGACGGCACGGCTGACCCTCACCTGGGAACCGGTCGGTCTGACCCTGCGGTTGGAAGCGGATGATTCCGGGGGACGCTGGCTGCCCCAAGGCGCCGCCCGACCCTGGCAGGGGGAAGCCGGCGTGGCCGTAGCGCTGGGAGACCTCGCGGCCGACGGAAGTGGCGAAACAGCCGACTGTTTCGTGTTCGGCTTCGGCCTGGACAAGGGCGCGGGAGTCGGCGCGCTGTTCGTGGCCGAGACCGGTCGCTGGCAGCGCGTGCGCGAATTGGAACCGAAGTTCCGCGGCCTCGGCACCGCGCACCTGGTGATGGACGCCATGATTCCCTGGTCCGCCATCGCCCCCTACCACCCGCTGGTCGATCGTGAACTGGGCCTGAACGCCGTCCTGCGCGGCAGCGGCGGCAGCGCCGGCCCGCGGTTGATGCCAGCGGCGATCCTCGATCGGCCCGCCTCGCCGCGCCAGCCTGCCGCACGGCTGGACTTCGACCTGACCACCGCCGCTCCCGGCATGTTGTTCGGACGGACCCCCGCGTCGATCGTGACCGGCGGCGCGGTTGCGCTGAACCTGACGGCGGTGTGCGAGCACGCCGGTGACGGGACGCTGACCGTCGATTTTCGCGACGGTGAAGGGCAACCCCTGCTGGCCGATGGTCCGTCGGTTGAAACGGTCCCGCTGAACGCGGGGCTGAATGTGTTCAACCGGGCCGTCGACTTCAGCCGGTTGCGTGTCGGACCCTGCCGCGTCAGCGCCACCCTGGCGTTTCCCTCGGGGCAGTCGGCCGAATGGTCCGCCTGGCTGCTCAACCTGGAACCCGATTGGGAAGCGGGCTACCGCAGCGTCATCGACCGGCTGCCGGCCGGAGAGCAGGCGACCGCGAACCACTACCTGACGGCGGTGGCTGCCGCTGTCCGCACGCATCGGCCGCGCCGTCATCCCGGCGCCCTGACCACGACCCTCGGCGATCTGAACCTGATGCTGACGCGGTTCCGGCAGACCGGCTCGCTGGTGCCGACCGAGGGCCTGACCGCTTTCGTCTACCCCGGTCCGGACGGATCCGATCGACTCTGCCATCTGGTGATGCCGGCGGGGCGCCCCGCGGACGCGGCGCTGGCGCCGGTCCTGCTGGCCGGGCATGGACAGGACGACGCCCTGCGGCTGGCCACCCGCATCCAGCGTTGGTTCGCCGAGACGAACGTCGGCCCGATCCATCTCGGGCCGTCTTCCCTGGCCGGACAGGCGGTCTGGCCCGTGTTCGTCGTGGCCCCGGGAACAACCGGGGGCGATGGCGCGACGGCCAGCGGGCCGGACCCCTCGCCGTCCGATGACGAAGCGGAGTTGCGGGCCTGCGGCCGGTGGGCCCGCGAACACTTCGGGGCCGGGAAACTGCAATTGGCGGTACAGCGGCGGGCCGTGGCGCCGGGGCTGGCGCTGGCCTCGTCGCCCGACGCCGCCGTCGGTCGTTTGTTGATCTTTGCCGATGGCGCACTGGAGCCTTGGCCGGGAGCCGGCGCCATCGATCTGGCGCGCCGCGTGGGCCCGCCGCCGGCCGGCGTGAAGGTCGCCTGGGTGGACTTCACGCAGGAGACCGCGGTGGCCGGCCAGGCGCGCGCGGTGCAGGACGCGCTGCTGCGCGCGGGCTGGCCCCTGGAGATCGAGACCGTGCGCGGGGGCGCCGGATTCACGCAGATCGCCGACCGCACCTGCCGCTGGCAGGCCGGCACGGCGAACCGGCCATGACCGGGCACGTGCTGAAGTCGCTGCGCCGCCGCCTGCACACGCTGGCCGAACCTTCAGGCGCCGAGACCGCCACCGCGGCGCTGGTCGCCGCCGAACTGGCGGCCGCCGGACCCGACGTGATCCTGACCGGATTGGGCGGCTGTGGCGTGGCCGCCGTCTGGTCGGCGCCCGCGGGCGGCGACGGGCCCTGCGTTCTGCTGCGCGCCGAACTGGACGCGGTGCCGGTTCCCGAGACGATCCCGCTGCGCCACGCCTCGAAGCGTGACGGCACGGCCCACAAATGCGGCCACGACGGCCACATGGCCATTTTAGTATGAAAACACGATTATTTTCGGCAATGAAAAATACGGCGGCAAACCGTTTAAGCTGGTGGCAATTTATCCCAAAGAAGGTT